>Ga0209536_100000388_pt1 | contig 70396 bp, 55 predicted proteins | sample DeeMarSeWOR28_12_FD_187461 | JGI IMG/M metagenome (GOLD analysis project Ga0209536, IMG submission 187461) | Marine sediment microbial communities from White Oak River estuary, North Carolina - WOR-2-8_12 (SPAdes) (version 2) | ecosystem: Environmental > Aquatic > Marine > Intertidal zone >...
TTTTACACGGGCTACCGCTGGTTCAATCTTAAATGGGAGGTTTAAAGGTAAAATGATTTTACTATCCTTTTTATGGGATCGTGAAGTCTTTCCCTGGCAAGCCGACTGGTATCGTGACCGTGTTCATGATAACCTTGGAGATCGTACTGATCAGTATTTCAGGCTATGGTACACTGATCATGCAGTTCATGGTGACCAATCAAAACAGGATGATCCTACACGAGTTGTCAGCTACCTTGGTGTATTACAGCAAGCACTCCGTGATCTGAGCGTATGGGTTGAGAAAGGAATTGCTCCTGCAACAACCACAAATTATAAAATTGAAGATGGCCAGGTTGTTATTCCTGCATCAGCACACCAACGCGCTGGCATTCAACCTGTGGTTGATGTTACTATCAACGGCAGTAAAATCGTTGATATTTCCACCGGTGAAACAGTAACTTTTACTGCAGTTATCGAGGTACCGGAAAATACAGGTAAAATTGTTCGTACAGCGTGGGATTTTGATGGTTCCGGGGACTTTGAACACGTCGTAAACCTGGAGGATGTAAAAGTTGAAAACAATGGGACACACGTGGAATTGAAAACTACTTATAAGTTTTCAAAACCTGGCACCTACTTCCCAACCTTGCATATCGCATCCCAAAGAGAAGGGAATAAAGACACTCCTTTTACTCGAATTCAAAATCTTGACAGGGTAAGGGTGGTAGTCAAGTAGGATAAAAATATAAATATGATGAGCTTACCAAAACGAATATCCTGGAAAATCTAAACAGGATATATGTAAACATTCCAGGTAATCTGCTTATCAAAATTAGACCTGAAAAGGCAGATGAAGGTAATATTATATGCAGGAGTACTGTACAGTACCCAAGCCCTATCCTTTAACTATCTATCAGGGAGGATTCAGGAGCCCGGATACCCACCAATTCAAACTTTGAAAAAGCATCCCGGAATTTCTGAAGTTCCTCTGTAGTGAATTTAACATTAAGAGCCCCTTTATTCTCCTTCACATGATGGAGCTTGGTAGTACCCGGGATAGGCACAATCCAAGGCTTCTGTGCTAGTAACCAGGCAAGCGAGATCTGTGCGGGTGTTGCATCCTTACGCCTGGCCCATGCCCGAACCAGATCAAGGAGTACCATGTGTGCTTTTATGGCCTCTGGTGTAAAATAAGGAACAGAAGCAAACCGGGAATCTTCGGAAAACCGACTGTATTCGTTAAACTTGTCGCCAAGAAATCCACGACGTACCGGGCCCCAGGGCACGAAACCTATGCCAAGCTCTTCGCATGTATCCAGGACTTCGTTTTCATGTACACGCTGGATGATTGAATACTCGCTCTGGACCGCAGCTACCGGATGGACGGCATGTGCCTTATGAATGGTTGCTGGTCCAACTTCCGAAAGGCCATAGTATAGTGCTTTTCCCTCCTTAATCAGTTCACTGAAGGTCCCCGCGACATCTTCGATAGGCACCTCAGGATCCACACGGTGCAGGTAAAGCAAATCAATACGATCGGTTTGAAGCCTTCGAAGCATTTCTTCGATCGCTTTTCGCATGCTTTCGGGCCGGGCATCCCGACCGGCTCTTTGACCGTTCTCAAATTTGAATCCTAGCTTACTTCCAATGACAACCTGGTTCCGAACTGGCTTCAGCGTTTCACCAACGATTTCTTCATTCGTAAACGGTCCGTATACCTCTGCCGTATCAAAAAAGGTCACACCGAGATCGACTGCTCCACGGATGACAGGGACCATCTCTTTCGCAGACCTGGGTGGATTGTAGCTTCTACTGGTCATGCTCATGCATCCCAGCCCGATGGGTGAAACTTCAAGAGCACCCAGCTAACTTTTTTTAATGCTATTTTGTAAAGGTTCCTCGGATTCTGCACTTTCATTGGAAGGAGTGTTTGCATTGGAGCATGCAAATGTAGCTGAAGTTAAACCTGCACCCAAAAGAGCCGTTTTTACCATAAAGTTACGCCGATTGAGGCCTTTGCTGTCTTGAGTTTTCGATTTTGAAGTAATCTTGCATTTTTTCATGACGGATATATTTTCAAATTGGATAAAAAATATGGCCCGAACTAAACTTTTTTAAAGTCAATCTTTTTTTCTTAGGTATTTATCAATTGATTTTAAAGGTTAAACACAAATGTATACTTTAGGAAAAAAATGAAAATACACTAAACAAACAATCACTTACAAATTTCAAATAATTCATTACATCATTCGGCCACTTTGATGCACATCATCCGGATTTGATCCCGGATCAGGAGTTTACCGTCCGCAAGAGCGAGGGGAGCCCAGTTTTGAGTGGCAAACCTTGCGGCCATTCGCTCATCACCCGCTTTTGATTCCAGCAACTCTGCGAAGGCAATCGGTTTGAATTCAGAGGGATCCGGCTCGATCAAATACAAAGACTTGGCACCATCAGTAGCAATAATCAATCCATCAGCCAGGATCATACTGCCTTTATTAAAATCGGGATCACGTTTGGTTTTCCACATAATCTCACCATCCATGCTCATGCACGTCAATCCGTCACGCCGGCGATTGGTTCCATACTGAGCATAAAAATAACCGTCAATTAATATCGGTGGTTTGGTCTGATCGCCAAATTCTTCGGTTCTGAAAAGTTCTGTTGTACCGAAACTACCGTCTGCCTGTCTTTTAACTTCTATCATAACCGCACCGAGTTCATATCCGCCAACGACAAGCACTTTGTTATCACCGGCATCAACTGCACTTGCCACCGTAATATGACATTCCCACTCCGTATACTCCCAAAGGATTTCTCCCGTAAGGGGTTCTATTCCAACAACATTTCCAAAAACTTTTTCCGCATCTGGCCTTGCGACAGGATTAGTAGATGAAGTAACCATTACAATATGGTCTTCTCCGTCTATTTGTATAACGGCCGGACTGACATATGTCTCCTGGCCAAGAGGGGGCGTTTTCCATACAATATCACCCGTGAGTTTGTTATACGCAACCACACCGGCCTCCGGAGTTTGTGGCGCTATATATGCTGTAATAAGCAAATCACCGTAAATAAGAGGGCACTGGGTAATTCCCCATATCGGAAGTTCATCGCCGCCGAAATCCGTCCAGACGTTCTTATTCCAGACAGGCTTGTGTATGTTAATATCAATGCAATACAGATCGCCATTATGACCACACGAATAAATATAATTGCCGTCTAAAGTTGGTACACTTCTCGACCCGGGAAACATTACAGATCCGGGCGCTTCATAGCCAAAATTCCAGAGTTCTTTTCCACTGGACAGTTCAAAACACCTCAGGTTATCGCCCACCTCGTCATCCCTGTCCAGCAAGTAGACCTTACCGTCTTTGACAACCGGTCCGCCAAATCCGATGCCCACATCCACGGTCCATAAAACTTCCGGCCCATTCTCAGGCCAGGAGCGTAAAATACCTTTCTGGTCTGATATACTATTTCTTTTCGGCCCAAGATATTGGGGCCAGTCTTGTGCATAAATATTTGCTATGCAAACTAATACGACAATTACAGGGATTAAAATCTTTTTTTGTTTCATTTTCGATACTGTTTTATATAATGAATTTCCAAAGACATGGATTTATACAAATACAAATTTGTTTACATACTAAAAAAAATTAGTTGAACCTTTTTCAATGATTCTTAATAGTATCATTCAGCCACTTTGACACACATCAACCGGATTTGATCTCTGATAAGGAGTTTGCCATCAGCAAGTGCTATTGGTGCCCAGTTTTGAGTGGCAAACCTTGCAGCCATTCGTTCGTCACCTGCTTTTGATTCCAGTAACTCTGCTGAGGCAAGCGGTTTGAATCCGGATGGATCAGGCTCTATCAGAAATAAAGATTTGGATCCATTGGTGGCCAAAATCAATCCATCAGCTAAAATCATACTGCCTTTATTAAAATCGGGATCACGTTTTGTTTTCCACATAATCTCACCATCCATGCTCATACACGTCAGTCCGTCACGGGTATTATTTGTTCCGAACTGAGCATAGAAATAACCGTTATATAATATCGGTGGTTTTGTCTGATCACCAAATTCTTCGGTTGTAAAAAGTTCTGTTGTGCGAAAGCTGCCATCGTCCTTTTTTTCCACTTTTAGCATCGTTGCACCCAGTTCATATCCACCTGCGACAAGCACTTTATTATCACCGGCATCAACTGCACTAGGCACCGGAATGTGGCAATTCCATTTATCATATACCCAAAGGATCCTCCCTGTTAGGGGTTCTATTCCAACGACTTTACCTAAGATGTTTTCATCTGGGCTCGACCGTCTAAAAGGATTAGTCGATGGAGTTATCATCACAACATGGTCTTCTCCATCCACCTTTACAATGGCCGGGCTGACATAGCCTATATAGCCTAGAGAATCCGTTTTCCATTTAAGACTACCTGTGAGTTTGTCGTAAGCGACCACACCTGCATCAGGCGCTTGTGATGCAATTATGAGCAAATCACCGTAAATCAGTGGACACTGTGAAATTGCCCATATAGGAAAGCGTCCTGCTGGACGGGGCCCGTGCGGTACACGTCCAGATCCGGTAAGAGGATTACCACCGAAATCCGTCCATACGTTAACATTCCAGACGGGCTTATGAGTGTTGATGTCAATGCAATACAGGTCGCCATTGTGACCAGATGAATAAACATAATCACCGTCTAAAGTGGGCACACTTCGAGAACCAGGAAACATAACCGAACCGGGTGCTTCATAGTCAAAATTCCAGAGTTCTTTTCCATTAGAAAGGTCAAAACACCTCAGGTTATCACCAACCGCGTCATCTCTATCCAGTAAATAGACCTTGCCCTCTTTAACAACAGGTCCGCCATAACCTATACCCACATCAACAGTCCATAGAACTTCAGGTCCGCTCTCCGGCCAGGAGCGTAAAATACCTTTCTGATCTGACGTACTATTTCTGTAAGGCCCTAGATACTGGGGCCAATCCTGTGCATTGATATTCACTATGCAAACCAGTACGATAATTATGGGGATAAAAATCTTACTTTGTTTCATTGCTGTTTTATTTTAGCTACGCAAAAAATCAAAATTTAAACAATGCATTAATAGGACAGAAATCGGTTTTATATTAAGGATATTAAAATCTGTTGCTTTCGCGTATTGGTTTGTGATATACAATATAGCTATTGAATTTGAGGAAAATCTGAGATAAAATAAAACATTCTTTTTTACAAGTTAAATATTTATATATAGATACAGCATATTCAGGATTCACAGCATTACGGGAAGTTGATTTTTTTAAACATAATTCAAAATATATATTTCGATAATCAAACAGTGTTATTTCGCTTACTTTGTGCTAAAAGTGATTCAGTCGGAGAAAAATGGTTGGTGGTAATATCGCTTGCCTGTCGCTTTGTATAAGGCATTGGCAAGGGCCCCTATGATAGGTGGATATGGAGGCTCCCCTACGCCTGTTGGGTCAATCTTGTTTTTTAGGAAATGCACATCGATGGATTTGGGGGTATCTCTGTACCGGATCATAGGGTAAGTGTCCAAATTATCGTGTTCAGGTACTCCTTCTTTGAAAGTAAGACCCCCATACAAAGCAATACCGATACCATCCACGATGCAACCTTCAGTCTGGTTCGCAGCCCCATCGGGACTCACCACAATGCCACAGTCAATGGCACAGCAAACCCTGGGTATCATAAGTTTGTCGTTTTCAAGTGTTAGATCCAGCACCTGAGCTACGTATGAACCCTGGCAGTAGTAAACGGAAACACCTCGATGGATGTTGGGACTGGTATTGCCCCATGCGGATTTTTCCCGCACAAGTTCCAACACGCCAGCAAGGCGCCCGGCATCGTATCGATTATTCTCACCAACGGGATTGGTTCGCGCCCGTTCGAGTAATTCCAATTGAAATTCAATGGGATCCTTGCCGGCAATTTCAGCCACCTCGTCCAGAAACGACTGTTCGGCACCTGCTAAAAAGTTATATCTGGGGGCTCGAAAAGATCCGACGGTGATGTTGGAGTTGATGGACCAGGTCTCTGCGAGGTAATTCTCTACAGCACCAGCAGGAAAGTCGGTTGCGCTAATCAGTGGGCTGAGCGGGATGCCTCCGGCCTTTATATGGAATGCGGTCAAATTGTTATCCACGTCTAAAGCTGCCCGGTAGGTGGCGCTGTAAGCCGGGCGGTAGATGCCTGAGGTCATATCATCTTCACGGGTGTACTGCAGTTTTACCGGTGCTTTCATTTTCTGAGAGATCAGCGCAGCCTCAATCAGCCAGTGAGCGTAAGATCGCCGGCCAAATCCTCCACCCAAACGCATAATTTGAATATCAATTTTCTCCACTGGCATACCCAGCCGAGCTGATACCGCCTGCTGTGTTAACTCAGCTTTTTGCAAGGGGCCGGCCAGCTCAGCCTTTTCCTCTGTCACATTTGCGTAGAAGGTCATCGGTTCCATGCAGTTATGTGGAAGAAAGGGAGCAGTATAGGTGCGTTCGATTACATGTGCTGCATTTTTAAAAGCTTTCTCCGGATCACCATCTCTACGAAGTACTTTCGCCGGTTTGGCCGCCATTTCTGCCATTTTTGCCATATGGTCCCTGGTGTTCTCAAGACCTGCGGGAACAGTTACCTGCTGTATTCCATCATAAAAATCATTCCGTGTGATCGTGTGATCGGAAATAGGTTCCCATTCAATTTCCAGGGCTTCTTTTGCCTTCATTACTTCCCAGGTTGTATTTCCGACTACAGCAACCAGTTCAGTGAAGGTGCAGGTATCAAAATGCTGCCTTACATAGTCATCATCAAAAACTTTAATGGTAAAGATATCCTTGATACCAGGCATATCCCTGGCGGCCGAGTCATTGACCAATTTCAGTTTCAATCCAAACGCCGGGGGGTGCGTAATCATGGCAACGAGCATCCCATCAACTTGAACATCACTTCCAAACAGAGGTTTTCCGGTCACAATTTTTAGTCCTTCCACATTTTTTGGTGACGTGCCGATGATTTTAAAGTCTTTTAGGTCCTTAAGTTCAACTTCCTCAGGAACGGGGATGTTGGCCGCAGCCGACGCCATTTCCCCATAACCAGCAGACTTTCTGCTGTTTTTATGATATAATACACCTTCTGAAGTAGTGACCTCTTTCAAAGGTACCTGCCAGGCTTGTGCTGCAGCCTCCCGGAGCATGTGCCGGGCTGACGCACCCGCCATCCTTAGGATCGGCCAGCCCCGTCGAACGGCCCAGCTACCCCCGATAAATTGACGCGTATACAATTCTGTATTTAAGGGCGCTTGTTCTACTATTACATTTTCCCAATCTACATCGAGTTCCTCGGCTACTATCATCGGCATAGAAGTGATCACATTCTGTCCGGCTTCCGGATTAGGTGACATAATGGTGACTACACCATTCTCTCCAATTTGCAAGTAAGCATTGAACTCGAACCACTCATCCGGCATATTCTGCATTTGCTTTGGGTCACCCGTGCAGGCAGTCAGGAAATTAAATTCGAGTATCAAGCCTCCACCTGCAACGACAGTACTTTTGATAAAGGAACGTCTTCCGAGTGTAATTTTTGCAAAAGTCATTTCAAGTTATTATGAGTGTTAGGTTAAGAAAAAGTTACTGGCTCTCCAGTGAATTGACTGCGGTCTTAATTGCGGCTCTTATGCGCATATACGTACCGCATCGGCAAATTGCTGGATCCATTGCAATTTCAATTTCTTCTTCAGTTGGATTGGGATTCTTTTTTAATAAAGCCGCTGCCCTCATGATCTGGCCCGGCTGGCAGTAGCCACATTGGGATACGTCATGCTCCAACCATGCTTTTTGAACCGGATGGTCTCCATTCCCTGACAAACCCTCAATTGTAGTAATGGCCTGGTCGCCCACTTCTGATACAAGCAGCTTGCAGGCAGGCGTGGCTTCATCATTCAGGTGGATCGTACAGGCCCCACATACCCATTCTCCGCAACCGTATTTGGTGCCAACCAGCCCCAGGTGATCCCTGAGTACCCATAAAACAGGTGTAGAAGGATCTACATCCACTTTCTGTTCTTTTCGGTTAATATTCAGATTGAAAATTGCCATAAGTCTGATTTCTAAATAAAGTGAACGCTTCAATAAATATTAAGAACAATATAAATTATTATATATGATTTTGCAAAACTTGCCTGGATTGGACCAATCCCCGGAAAAACTCATTCCCGAACATTCACATATAACAGGTGCTATCAGGGAGTATTGAAGAGCTTTCCTGAAAGGATTAATTTTCAAACAATAGCCCACAAAATTCTTAAAATGTACCATCTTCACTACATTAAATCAATTATTTTTCACCAGCGTGATATTCTTCATCGCTTACGGTGTGCAGCCACTCTGTCGGTCCTTTTAGCCTGCTTGTGATGGCTATCTGTACAAATTCTTTATCTGCACTTGCTCCATGCCAATGTGGAACATCGGGTGGACAGGTAACCACATCACCTTTTTGGAGAATTATCTTTGGGCCACCTTGCTCCTGATAGTAGCCAACTCCAGCGATAGCCATTATAATTTGGCCATCCGGATGCAAATGCCATTTTGTTCTGGCACCCGGCTCAAAGGTCACACTGCCAACCGCGATGTGATTGACGCTATCACTCACAACCAGAGACTGTAGCCATGCAATACCATGAAAACGATCGTTTTCAATCTTTTCACCCCTGGGAAAAATCAAACCTTCTTCTGAATTATTGAGGTTACTTTTGTCTTGGTTATTAGAATTAGTACAGGAAACAACAACAAAAGTCAGGACAGCCATTACAGATGAAATCATCTTTTTCATTTTATTGTGCTATTAAGTTTCCCAAATAATTTAGTATTTATTGCTTTCAATACAAATATCAGAACATTCTATTTATATGGACTTACATGAATTACTGGTTTACGTACCAATCTTACTGATTTTGTAAGTATAGCCTAATAATAAGCTGGAAAACATTGTACATTTGACTATAAAATCATCAACAATTACTGTGCAAGACATATTAGTATTTGATACCATTAAGCAGTACAATGCTTTCAATAAGCAGGAGGCACTGCACCCGCTAGTCAGTATAATTGATCTGTCAAAAGCCGAACCCAGGCAGTTCAGGCGAATGATGTACAATTTTTATACGATATTTCTAAAGGAGATTAAATGCGGAGATCTAAGATATGGCTGCAACTATTATGACTATGATGAAGGGACGCTAATTTTTTTGGCCCCCGGTCAGGTGATTGGAGAAAACAAGGACGAATATTATCAGCCACAGGGTCATGCCCTGGTTTTCCATCCGGATTTTATCACAGGCACCTCATTGGGCAATAATATGAAGGACTATACCTTTTTCTCCTACGAGGTCAACGAAGCATTGCACCTTTCCAGTTCTGAAAGAGATTTGGTGAAAGATTGTTTTTCAAAAATTGACAAAGAATTAAGACAACTCATCGACAAGCATACAAAAAACCTGGTTATCTCAAATATTGAATTGTTCCTGAATTATTGCATTCGTTTTTATGACAGGCAGTTTATTACACGCTCCAATGCCAACCAGGGCATTCTTACCCGTTTTGAAAACCTGCTAAATGATTATTTTAACTCCGATAAGGCAGGAAAGTTGGGACTACCCTCTGTGGCATATTGTGCCGAGCAGCTTTTCGTATCACCCAACTACTTTGGAGATATGATAAAAAAAGAGACTGGAAAATCTCCGCATGAACATATACAATTAAAGTTGATCAATACCGCAAAAGAACGTATTTTCGATCCTACGAAAAGCCTCTCTGAAATTGCCTATGAGTTAGGCTTTAAACATCCACAACATTTCAGTCGAATGTTTAAAAAAAGTACCGGAGTATCTCCTAATGAATATCGAAATTTGAATAATTGATTTCAGTGTAAATAAAGTTGAAATTGAAGTTGTGGCCCAACTTTAAAGTATAATTTCGGTACTTTAACATTTTATTGCGATTGCCTGCCTTTTAAAACTTCAACCAGGACTGCCTGTGCCTCTTTGGCTTCTCTTTTACCTACTGTTGATTTAATAATACCGACAAATTCACTCAACTGTTCCGGAGTATAGCCAACATTCAGACAAATGGATAAATGGGAACGCAGCATTGGCTCAACACTACCAATACTACTGAGAACAGATACAGTTACCAGTTCCCTTTCAGCGAATGTCAAAACATCCCGGTCAAAAATATCAGCGAACAAATGCTCTTTCAGAAAAATTTCTATTACAGGGGCAAAAGCTGCATAACCGCTTTGCGGCCCGGTTATTGGCATCCCTATCAATTCTTCCAAATTCGCCTTACCCCGTTCATATTTAGTATGATCATCCACAATTGGCGAAGCCTCCGGACCCACATTGTCCGTAATTCCTTTGGCTCTTCGTTCATCAATTACTTCCATAAAAGTTTGCAATCCACGAATACTGCGGGGAAACCCACAATACGCATACAGATGTACGATTATTTCTTTCGTTTCATTGATGGTTAATCCGGCATCCAATCCTTCGTTAAGGGCAGACTTTAAATGTTGTAGATTTCCATTTGCCGTATAGGCAGCAATCGGAACAATACTTTGCTGCTTTTCAGTTAATGCCTTATCGGATTCTGCCTTATCTATTGCATAAAGGTTTCCGTAAAAACAACTAATCATCAATAATATCATTATTTGTTTTCCTATATTTTTCATGATCCTTTGATTTAGATTTTTTATTTGCATAATACGTTTCATTTCAAATGTTTGGTAAGAAAAGCGATAACCTTATTTCTCACTTCATCGGAATCAAACATTTCTCCAAAATGAGGCGCGTTTTTTACAATGAAAAGCTCATTCTGAACACCTACCACACTCAGCCATGAACTCAACACTTGGGAATGTTTTGTGGAAACCAGTGCATCTTTTTCTCCATGAATTATTAAAAATGGTGGATCATTTTTGTCAACGTAGTTGACCGGGCTCGCAGCTTTGGCTAAATCTGGCCGTGCAAGAGGGGCTGCTCCAATCAATAAAGCTTCGGGTGATTTTTCATCACTGGCACCGGGAAACAAGATCAATTCAGCGGGACCATAAAAATCCACCACCGCCCTGAATTTAAATAGATCGTTGGTACCGGGCATGAAAAAAGTTGTGATATCATTATTTTCTGATAATCCTACAAGTGAAGCCAGATGTCCGCCTGCTGAGAAACCCATCACAGCAAAGCGATTTTTGTCAATTCCATACTTATCGGCATTGTCGTATAAAAATGCAATCGCACGGTTACAGTCTTGTATCTGAGCGGGAAAAACAGCCTGGGTACTGAACCGATAATCTATAGACGCCAGGGCAAAACCACTGCTAATAATCTCAGCTACTGTCTTTTTCATATACCCTATATCGACATATTTGTCATTGCTTAACCAACCGCCACCATGTATAAAAACCACCAACGGTATTTTCCCTTTTGCATCCGGCGGCAAATAAATATCCAATAAATGTTTTTGCAGGGTATCGTTGTTGTAGGCTACATTTCCGTGCAATATGGTACCTTTGGGAAAAACATCGATAACAGGATTGTTTTGTGCACATCCCTGGATTACTACAATAAATAAAATAATGAAAAGCTGAACACCGAATATTTTCAAACGGAATCTCAATTTAAATTTCTTTGCGGACATAAAACCGGATTTTTTATTGATGGATCTTGAATAAACAATATTACATAAGAAAAATAATTTATAACTAATCACTTTACAAATCCCTGTACATCCAATAATTCTTCAATCTTGTATAGTTCTTTTACGTCGGATTTTCCATCTTCATTTTTTTCAATTTGTATCATGCCCGCCGCTAGTTGATATACCGATGGATAAGAGCATACCAAAAATATGAGGGTAATAGCTTTTAAGTTAAAGGGAAGCCCAAGATGACTTACCTGGAGAATGAGAGCGCCCGTTTGCATGAATAGCTACTGGATGCCCGCCAGGTTATTTTATGCCATAAACCATCAGTATATTCCCATGTCTCAGATACATATTTCCTTCATACAGATAAGGGTGTGACCAGTGCGGGCCTGTTCCTTTTTTAACCTGAAATGAGCTGATAAGCTTGAAACCGGATGGATCGGGTTCAACAAGACCAACATTCCCATTTTTCTCATCATACACATACAGCATGCCATCAGCGTACACCATTTGCCCTTTTGAGTTCCATTTTTCATCATACATCACTTCGCCTGTATTCCAGTCCAGGCAAGCCCAGCTCCCGGCGCCGTTGCTTATCCAGTACGATCCAAACAGGAAGCCATTGTGTTCGATAAGCCCATGGTGGTGATTGTCAAGCACGTCGTTAGTATACACTTCTTCCAGGGAGCTTACATCATCGTTTATTTTAAGCATTTTAGCAGTATAGTTATATCCGATAGAAAGGAAGATCATGTTACCTTTCACTACCGGAGAATTGGCCCAGATAATACCTTTGGGCTGCCATTTCCACAAGGAGGAGTCGAAATACTTGTAGGAGGCTTTGATGTCACCATTCTCCGGGTCAACAATGAACAGATCACTGGCAGAAGCACCCAATATATACTCTTTGTTGTTAAAGGTATGCAGGATGGGTGATACATAAGAGCGCTGCCCGTCTGTACTGGGTGTTTTCCAGATTTCTTTACCGGTCATTTTATCAAAAGCGACAAAAGTCGTCAGGGCACCGGCAGCGGAACAGATGACCTTGTTGTCGACAATCAGCGGGGATTCGGCCACCCCCCAGTTATGCCATTCGGCCTGGTAGTCTTCATCCACATTGATCTTCCAGTTGATATTCCCTGTTCCGGCATTCAGGCAGACGAGTTCCCCCATTCCACTGATTATGTATATCCGGTCCTCCTCAATAGTAGGGGTGACTCGTGTATTAGGAGTGCCCTGATTCCATGACCGTCCATAGGCAACCTGCCATAGCTGATTGCCTTCAAAGTCTATGCATGTTAAATGGTCCATGTCCTCAATCTTTCCAGAAGCATAGATATACTTCCCGTTTGAAATGACAGAGGAATACCCTTCCCCAATGCCTTCATATTCCAGCAGCAGCTGTGGGCCGCCTTCCGGCCACTTTTTTAGTAAATCGCTTTCGGGAAATTTGCCATCCCTGTTCGGACCACGAAATTGATAAATCTGAGCATAGGTCGAAAACATCATTAAAACCAAGATGTGAACTATTATTACTTTCTTCATGGAGTTTTTTTAATTACATTATAAATTCAATTTTACAGAAACTAAGGTACGCAGAGGAACCATTCCGAGAATTGGTTCTTTCATATAAATATAATCTAAATACCACCACGTGATTGTATATCATTCCTCAGCTTTGAGGCCTTTTCAATCACATCAAGCCTCGCTTTCCTGGGATCCGGCTTGCCGACCGTTTCGCCATCATACCCGATATCTAGGATCTCTTCATTTTGAGTATTGTAAACGGGCCAAAGTGGCAGTCCCTTGCCATTGGGGTCACCGGTCCTGGCGAAGTTTGTCCAATAGGTATTCATTGTCTTTGCTAAGTTTTGGTCTTCAGGTGTTGCCTCAGGAGCACCCCATCGGGCATTTAGGGTATTAAATACATACGAGACTTCAGATCCGTGTCCAGCGCCATACTGCATTCGCTCCTGCATTGAAACGGGAACGTAACCGAAATGGTAGATATAGGCCGGTTCTCCTTTAGCGACAATTGCCCTTGCGGCTAATCGGCCCGGCTCAGCCCATACCCAGTCTGTGTTAAACTTTGTGACTACCTCAGCGAATTCTTTGTTACCATCAGGATCATAGGCAGCTTTTGCCTCACCTTCCAGTTCATCAAACAGTGAAAACAGTTCTTCCTTTGAACTGCTGGTACTAACAAAGGCACCACCTATTTCTCCACTACAATTCCCAATGATGAGCGGAATGCGTGCCTGCCTGCCACTCTTATATGCGCTCTCGGCAGTCTCTATAACCAGTTTACCGTCGAGTATAGGGCCTGAATAGATGCGCGGTCCTCCTTGCCCATCATTTTCCTGTCCCCCGTCCACAATCTCCTCTACGCTCAGGGCGCGCAGTTTTGCCAGTGCGGTTGCATCCGTACCCTCTATTCCATGTTTGCGGGCAAAGTTTATCCCGATCGTTTCAGCTGAAACGGGGTAGAAGGGATCGGCATTTTCTTCACGTATCGGCCTGCCGGTCAGAACACCGTCTCTGCCGCCGCCGGATTCACTGATTGCTTTGTGGAAAAGGCCTTTTGCATCCGGTATGGTCATAAGTGAATGTACCGATACGCCACCGGCAGAGAAACCGAAAATAGTAACATTATCCGGATCGCCTCCGAACTCGGCGATGTTTTGCTGTACCCATTGAAGGGCGGCTATCTGGTCCATGTAGGCATAACTGCCCTTGGGCTCTTCCGGATGCTCAGCACTCAACGCAGGGAACGCAAAATGGCCAAGACGTCCCAGACGGTAGTTGATGGTGATCAGGATGACACCTTGCCTGGCAAATTCATTTCCTACAGTACCGGGGCCGGAGCCGCTTCCTCCAACAAAGGCCCCACCATGGATCCATACCATCACCGGTAGCCTGGCGTCCGGATCAGTCCCGGCAGGCAACCACAAATTGAGATACAGGCAATCTTCAGATGAGCCTTCCGCAATTCCTCCGGAACCGCGGGGCCATCCTGCCTGCGCACAATTTGGGCCAAACTCGCTTGCATCACGCACTCCCTGCCAAGGGATTACAGGTTGCGGAGGACGCCAGCGAAATTCACCTACTGGCGAAGCAGCGAATGGGATACCCTTGAAGATTGAAACGTCACCTTCCGTTAAACCTCGCACAATTCCGGCAGTGGTACTAACCGTCGGCCCTGTAGTTGCGGCATCATTTTCAACTGTTTGCTGAGCAAATAAGGAAAAAGTGATAGAGATTATTAGTATTCCTGATAGTAGATTTTTCATGTCGATTTTTATTTAAAAAATTTTAATGATTACCACGCGTCATCAGCCTGGTAAATGAAAGCGAGCCTAACTTCCAGGTACCGTCCTGTCTTATATACACTTCTGTAACCTCAAAGGGATTGGTTACTTCATTTCCTCCAACTTCTGCTAGGAGATCGATACGATTTAACAGAATAGCAGTATCATCTATAATATTCACGGATACTTCATGAATATCTGCTTTCTTGTACCAAATCCCTCCACTTTTTATGATATTGAGTTCCCGTTCTGTCCCCCAGGATCCACCCATGTGGACAAACACAGCTTTTTCGTGAAAAAGATTAGACAGAACATCAACATTTTTGTCTGACATCCATTGCCATTTTTCTTTGGATAGATCAATGATTTCCTGCTCATCGGGAGAATTTTGTGCGAAGGACCATTGCGCATTCATGATGATTATAAACAGTCCGAGAATTAATGTTTTCATACGGGTAATTTTTTGTAAGTTTTATGCTTGAGAATTATTTACATTTTTAATTATGCGCGCTGTTTATCAAGAATTATTCTTCCATATGTCTTTGCCAGAATTGAACAGCTAAATCCAACCATCCTTCTGCATCTGTGCCTGTACCAAGTCCAAATCCATGCCCTGCACTTTGATACCTGTGATATTCTACCTCTACTCCCGCATTTCGGAGATTCTCTACACGCCTTTCCACCACATTGACGTTGACTATTCCATCGTTCGCAGCCACTGTAATAAAAGCCGGAGAGAAATTATTCGAATAACCTGATTGTCCGGTGTAAGCGATTACCACTGTAGCCGGTTTTGGCAGGTTGCCACCGCCATAAGCGGAAACACCACTCAAGGCGATGTCTCCAACCATTCTGGCGCCGGCTGAGCCTCCCCACAAAGAATAATTCTTTGTATTAACACCTAGATTCTCTGCATTACGGTGGATATAGGAAATCGCAGCTGCCAGGTCTTCGGTGGCCCATTCCCCGCTGCCAATGCGGTAACGTATAATAAAAGCATTATACCCTTTTTTGCTTATTTTCAAAGCAAGTGGAAATCCTTCATGAAGAGAGCCGACATACGAAAATCCTCCACCGGGACAAACAATAGCAAATGGAGCATCCGGATTACCCCTGAAGAAAAATAATCCGGTATTCTTTTTACCAGGGTCTTTTTCCTTTTCCTCCTTTGAATAAAAATCATAAAATATTGTTTTACCATCGTTTACCTGGTCGATCATATGGTTAATGGCGCCAACGACAATATCAGGTTCCACATGGCTGTGATATGGCATAAGCGAACCAACATTGCGCAATTGCGTGTTATAGTAACCAGAATTGTTATCACGAGGTAACAACATCTCGCCAAAACCTTTAAATGCAGGATGATTGACGATATCGCTGACATTGCTATTAATAGTTAGATGATTGATCATTTCATCGGTTTCTCTTAAATATTCATATTCAACAGTATTATCATCTGCTCTGATGGTATCCTTATTTTTACAACTTAAAAATGCTATAAATAAAATCAAAAACATCGAGTTATAGCTAAGCATCAATACACCATTGCTTACCCAACTCTTACCCGAATAACATTTTTTGCATTTAAATTTCATGTCTTCATTATATATATAATTTGTTTCAGAAAGCTGGGTATTAATCATTAAATATTCTTATCTAATTTTCAACTTAGGATCCGCATCTCAACACTGTTATTGAGTTTTACTGTTTTCACGTGATCTTTATTCATCCAATCCTTTTTCCTTTAACCATTCAGACATTAAGTCAGCAATTTCCATATTGTTCAAATCCGAAAAAGGAAAGTGGGAATTGCCTGTGATGCCAATTTCTGGAAGGTGCACAACTGATACATCACCGCCATGACTATTTACGACATCTCTCCACAACCTCGCCATCTCCAGCCGTACCCGCCATCCATCAGTTCCTGGATTCGGATCAGGGGTAGCCGGGATATTGTCTCCATAATAGATGATCACCGGAATCTTCGTCAGCTTTAAAAATTCTTCCAATGAAACACCAATTGCCTGTAACGCACCTGACGAACTTTCGATAGGAGCGGGCACTTCAGCTTCTGGAAATGGAAAGCCTGAACCAGGTTCATACGAGACGATGGCACGAATGTTCGAATTTTTCATGGCAGTTGACCATCCGAATCCTCCAGAATGAGAATGTGTTACGAGTATCAGGGGTCCGATCTTACTGGCAAGAGCGGAACTTGCATCGGTAATCACCTCGCTGTCAAAAGGACCGATATTGGGTGTCATCTGACGAAAATATTGATTAAGTGTCTCGGGATCTTTTGAGAATTGTACACCCGGGAAATATTCCGGCCATACTCCAATTCGAAATACGTTGAACCAAAACTGCTCATCCGGAGTGGGTGTAATCGTAGCCTCCGCTGTACTGCGCCCTGCATTTCCACGTCTCGGCTGATCCATCAAATAAACGCTGAACCCTCGTCTTAAAAAAATGTTCTGAAAGCCTTCCCGTCCGTCTGGTGTTGTCTCCCATGTTTTAGAAAATTGTCCGAAACCATGCCACATCACCAATGGAAGCTTGCGTGCATTATCCGGGATCTGGTAAAATACATAGGCATGGTCACCATGAAACGTTTGACCTTCAGGAGTGCGCTTGATTGGATCAAAGGTTCCTGGATTTGTTATGACTGAACCTCCAACAGCAAAGCTGCCCTGCTCTTTAATAATCAATAGATCCTCGTTGGTTTTGGTACAGGATGTAATGATCGCTACTAACAGTACCAGGGTATTCATCCATTTAGAACACTTCCTGAAACCTGTGGAAGCAGAGTTGAACCGTATCCCAGCAAAAATGTTGTTTACATTTCTCATTATTACTGTAATTTTTCATTCTACAAATGTATGTACTACTAATATATGTATTTGTACACAGATTACAGGATTTCCAACCAATTTTACTGTATTGATTAATTTAGTGTTTGAAGTATGATTTTGTATCAGAGAATCGATACAGAGTTTAGATTTAAATTGATGTCTACAGAATTAACAAGAAATATTTCTTCATCAATAGACAAAAGCAATCATTCAGCCACTTTCACACACATCATTCGGGTTTGATCCCTAATCAGAAGTTTCCCATCGGCCAGGGCTATCGGTGCCCAGTTTTGTGTTGAACCTCCGAATCTCGTAGCCATAGGATCATCACTGACTCCTCCTTCTCCCAGCAATTCTGCTGATGCAAGTGGTTTAAATCCGGATGGGTCAGGCTCAATCAGATATAAAGACTTGGTACCATCGGTTGCTAAAATCAATCCATCTGCCAATACCATGCTGCCTTTGTTAAAATCGGGATCACGTTAGGTTTTCCACATGATCTCACCATCAATGTTCATACAGGTTAATCCGTCACGCGTATTATTGGTTCCGTATTCAGCATAGAAATAACCGTTATATAGTATCGGTGGTTTTGTTTGATCGCCAAATTCTTCAGTCTTAAATAGCTCTGTTGTGCCGTAACTTCCATCTGCTTTTCTATCAACTTTTATCATGACTGCACCTAATTCATATCCTCCAACAACCAGTACTCTGTTATCACCGGCATCTACCGCACTGGGGATGGGAATAACACATACCCAATCCGCATATTCCCACAGTACTTCACCAGAGATCGGATCCATCCCAACGATTTTACCGGGAGTAACAGGACTTCCCCTGCCTCCACTGGAAGCGGTTACCATTACAACGTGTTCCGTATCGTCAATTTTCACGATACTTGGGCTGACATATCCCACCTCGCCAAGAAAGGGAGTTTTCCATTTCAAGTCACCGGTGAGTTTGTTATAAGCTACAACACCTGTTTGAGGAGCCTGAGATGCCATAATGAGCAGATCACAATAAATCAAAGGACACTGTGTAATGGCCCATCTCGGTATCTCACCACCACCGAAATCGGCCCATACATTGTGATTCCACACCGGCTTGTGGGTGTTGACATCAATGCAGTACAGGTCACCGAAGGCTCCACATGAATAAACGTAGTCTCCATCTATGGCCGGTACACTTCTCGAGCCTGGAAACATGACCGATCCGGGTGCTTCATAACCAGAATTCCAGATTTCTTCACCGTTGGAAAGATCAAAACACCTCAGGTTATCACCAACCTCATCATCCCTGTCCAGTAAATAGACCTTACCATCTTTGACAACAGGACCACCATATCCGATTCCCACATTGACGGTCCATAGAACTTCAGGTCCGTTCTCCGGCCAGGAGCGTAAAATACCTTTCTGGGCAGATATACTATTTCTATTTGGCCCAAGATATTGTGGCCATTCCTACCCGTAAAGGCCTGTAGCAAAAAGCAGTAAAAGGATTAACGGGAATATAAAATTGTGATGTTTCATTTTTCTCAGTGTTTATATCATGTCCGTGAAAAAATAGTTTGCTAAAAGATAATGTTTGAATCTGTAGAAATCCTAAATTTTTAAGAACCAGGTTTCATTACATGATTACCCAATCATCATGGATAAAATATTTTTTTTATAATTGTTGATTCCTGAATTTTACCGGGCTTTGCTGAACGTGTTTTTTAAAAAAGTTATTGAAATGAGTAGCCTCTTTAAAACCCAGAGAATAGGCGATTTCAGACACATTCCACGCCGTATGCTTGAGCAGGACCATGGATTCCTGTAAAATGCGTTCTGAGATGAGCTGGGTAGTTGTTTTCCCGGTATTTTCCTTCACGGCCCTGTTGAGGTGATTGATGTGAATGTTAAGCCGGCTGGCATACTCGGATGCGGATCGCAGACCGATACTCGGATGGAAGTCATCAATCGGGAACTGGCGCTCAAGTAATTCCAAAAACAACATCGAAATCCGCTGCGAAGCATTGATAGGCTGACTATCCAGCGTTAGGGAAGGTTCCAACTTCAATGCATAATGTAACAATTCAAATATCAGGTTTCGGATGAGGTCGAACTTATATTTGTATCCTGAATTAAACTCGTTTTCCATCCTGACAAAGATATCGTTGACCTCTTCAGCCTGATCATCGGATAGTTCGAAAACGTGAAAACCTCCAGGCTGAAACATTTCTTAATGACTGAACTGACCAAACTGATGGAAAAACCGGGTATTGAAAATACAGTATACTACATCAAAATTTCTGTTCAGGTGTTCCCATTTATAAGGGATCTGAGGATTGCTGAAGGCCAACACTTGATTTTTCACTTCCACGACCTGATCCGCATAGTGAACCCTGCTGTTACCCTTCACCAGCACGATCTTGTAAAAATCCCGTCTTCTATATGGAACGGAAGTGGCCTGCCCTTCCCGGAAAGGGGCTAAATGGAAAATATTAAAGTGGCCGATATCCTTACGTATATCTTCAGGTAGCCATTCAAATTTTCGCTGATAAAACTCTTCCAGAGATTCTACGCCTTTCATATAATTCAATTTACAATATTCAAACAAATTTTTCCAGCATTTGTCCATGATCAACGCTTCTTAAATGAATACTTAAAAGAATAAACCAGGCTGATATTCCAGTCAAATTCATTTGCTGGTATTTCATTATCGGTTTCCAGGGAGATGTTCATCAAGGTTGATAATGAAACCGGAAATTTATTATTTCCCAAGGTTATGGATTGTGCAGTAAAAAATCCACTTAAATCATCCATTCTAATAAAATAGATTTGTGGATCATAACGGAAATGCCAGTTACCAGCTATTGTGATGTTATTAATTCCCAGTCGTAAAGATAAAAAGTTGGTATGGCCGGTCTTGCCTTCCTTTTCAAGACCGATCCCGTTGATGTAATATGTCCCTATGGTTATCTTATCAGCCATTTTATAAGTAACCGTTAATTCCGGGGTTAGCCATCGCTGGGTATAAATCTGCTCTACATTTACCCCATTTATATCTATGGTTTGTCGCCTGAAGGAAATTGCGGGCAGATGAACTCCCGTTATAAGTTGAAATTTTTCGGTCTGGACCAGTTTGTATCTCCAGATGAATATGAAGGACCATGGCTTCAGGCCTTCGAGGTCAAACCGGAACTGTGGATCAAAACTAAATCTGTTTCCTCCTATCGACAAATCGGCTATAGTTGCTGGCTTTCCCAGTGAAAATGTGGGGATGAACGAAAACCCATTATTGGTTACACTCACATTTCCGTTGAAATGATAAACCTTAGCGGATTTTTCCTCCTGAGAAAATACCAAATGTGTAGAGACGATAAGCAGAGATAACAGTAACCTGCAAATATTCCTTTGTATCCTCTTGGTTCATATAATTTTTTTTGATTTAATTAGTAGTACAAAGAAATCAGATACAAACTGGCTTTTTTAACAAAAATCAAAGCATTACTTACGAAATTCAAACAAAGGAGAGTTGTTTGGTTAAATCAATTTCAGGTATACACCTTCCTCGCAGAGAGGCCAGGAAAATGACTAAATACGAACATATTATACAGGTCACTTCCTGAACCATTTTTTACGCTGGTGTTTTTTTCCATCCTGAAAACCTAACCAATAGGCCAGGGCAACCAATCCGATAATTAATAATAAAAGTAAAGTTTTAGTCATGGCGAAAAAGTTTCAGTGGTATCCCTGATAAAAATAGTTCCATGATTTACTCAATTTAAGAAAATTCTCTAGTTTTTCAACAAGTTAATCCAAGTTTGTGGTTTAATCATATTCCAGCCTACAGCCCTTCGATTCTTCGAAAAGCTAAGGGTCTCAGGGACTTTCTTCCCAGCTTACAAGTCTATAGGTAATTCGTGGTTGCTTTCAAAATCCATTAAGCGGTATCAGACGCTATAAATCCTTGTTGGTATTGAGTGGCAGTCTTATCAGTTCCTGTTGTAAGGCCTGGTTTTCTTCAATGGCCTTTTTAAATGCCCTGCTCCGTTTTTGCTGTCTATCTGTTAAATTATTCTTAATTCTCCGAAACTCTGCAGTATTACGGATATTCCCCAGGAGCGGATCGTTCTCCAGGTACCACAAATTGATAAAGCCTCTTTGATAGGTACTGTCCAACCATGCGAGCGCCTCCTGCTGGTTTCCCAGATAGGCATATGAACCGGCAAGATCATAATAATATCCTCTGTTTATCCAGGCACCGTATCCCCGGAGATTTTGATGGCGTTCGAGGTCTAATGTAAGCTGCTCTTTTATGAGACTTGTAGCTGAAACAGTGTCTCCCTGTAGATCTTTAACATAACCCAGCCGATGCCTGAAGGGAATATACTGGGATGAGTCGGTGAATTGTGGCTCCATTTCTTTATACATAGACCAATATCTAGCCGCATCATCTACGTCATCATCCAAAAGATTTATCCAGCCCAAAAGGTCTATAATCTCCTGATCCATCGGAGATATATCCAGTGCTTCAGATAAAGTTTCCTCGGCCTCATACAGTTTTCCCCAATACCGGTAGAGTTGTCCAAGGGAATAATAGGGTATAATCCATCCGGGGGCAAGACTGATGGCCTTCTGGTATAATTCCTCTGCTTTTTCGAATTCATTCAACATGGAAGCATAAATACTTCCCCATCTGAGATAATATTCCGGATCCTTAATGGAATATCCCCGCTCTATCGACCGAATGATCAAAGCAGCCCCCATTTCATATTCACCAAGGTCCAAATTATAACTTCCCAGACTTTGAAGTACATCCGGATTTCCCGGTCCCAGCTTATATGCCTTTTTCAGATCGTTTTTTACCTCTTCTGCTTTCCCATCCTGAATCCTGTAGATATTTCCCCGGAGCAGATAGGCTTCCGCAAGGGTTGAATCAAGATGTATTGCCTTATCAGCCAACTGAAGTGCACTGTCAATCCAGATTTGCCTAGGTACTCCATAGCTTCTCATTCCAGAGTGCAGAATATTTCCTTTCAAAACATAAGCCCGGGCAAAAAAAGGATCCATTTCGATGGCTCGATTAACCAACTGCAAAGCATTTTCCAGGTCTTGTTCATCATTCCAGTTCCGCCATATCCGACGGGCTCTGAGTACGTAATCATAGGCTGTAATATCTGTGGATTTCCCCCGGTCACGCGGTCCGCCACGTATATAACGCCTTTCGTCAGAGGTAAGTCTGGCCTCCAGAACCCGGGCAATTTCAATGGCTATTTCACTCTGGATATCAAATATCTCTGTTATCTCCCGGTCGAAAGTTTCCGTCCAGACATGTACATCATTCTTTACATCAATGAGCTGCGCGACTATCCTGACTTTATTCTCAGCTTTCCGTACACTTCCTTCAAGAATAAAGGAAACTCCCAGTTCTCGTCCTATGACTGGAACCGTCTTATCCGGATTCCTGTATTGTTCTGTCGTCGTTCTTGATTTTACCTTCAACTCTGAAACCTTGGCCAGATGATTGATAATATCATCCGTGATGCCGTCACTGAAATAATCCTGCTGCGGATCATTGCTCAGATTATTAAAAGGAAGAACTGCTATTGATTTATCATTAAAGGTTGCTTGGCCAGTAATGACTGGTAGAAATTTGTTGAGAGCATAACCTGCCACTATCAGGATTATTATTACAATGATTGATGTAATCCATTTGGATCTTTTGGAGAAAGTTTTAATTCTCCCCGGTAATTCCTCTGACTTTGGGATTGATAAAAAATCACTGGTTAATGCATATACCTGCACAGGATGATTCACATTTTTAAGCCTGAAATTTCCGAGTAGAATAGATTTTATTTCAGATTGATTACTGACGAGGTGGTAAATCGTTTCTGTTATCAGGATCGATCCCGCAATACCCATTGATTCGATCCGGGAAGCCATATTTACCCCATCTCCGAATACGGATTCACCTTTTATTATTATATCACCCAGATGAATACCTATACGTAACGGTACCCTGGGGTCCTGCGTCAGCTCTTTCTGAATCTCAAGAGCACATTCCACTGCCTCAAAAGCGGAAGGAAAGGCGCTCAGACTCCCATCCCCATAATAATGCAGAATGCTTCCATGATATTTCCCGGTATATTTCTCGAGGACGAATCGATGTCTTTCAATTGTATTCAGGGCCAAACTTTCATCTTTCTGCATTAATGAGGTGTACCCGACAATGTCGGTAAACATGATGGCTGCTAATCTGCGATCCGATGAGGATTGTTGTGACTGATCTGACATTCAAAATAAGTTCCAACTCGAATTTACGCATTTGGTGGAAGAGTCAAAAGAGAGATTTCCTTTAAGATAAGAATAATTTTAAGCAGCGGAGATAAGCAGCGAATTTAAAATTGAGCGGATGGGATCCACCTTGTTTGGATTTGCAGGTGATTACAATGCCAACTCTGTTCGCTTTATCGATCAAAGAACTAATGATACCATTTTCATGCGTGTACAATGGAACTGAAATATTTAGTTTTGACTATAGGGACATATATTTATTTTGGGGCTTCCCCTTCGTTCCTCAGGGTCGGGCTTTCCCCACCTGGCTATTCCGTATATTATAAGCCTGCCTGCCACATCAAAGGCTAAGCGCAAGGCAGGCCCGTGACCACAGGATTTGTTAATCAGATTCTTTAAAAATTGTTTACCAAAGCCTGATTTTAGGAATTTTTCTCTGGCTCTGGCCTCCGGTCTTGAGGAATATTTTTCGGATAAGATAATTTCAAAAGGCCGATAAGGTTTCGTTGTTCTTTCATGACCACTATTATGCCATTTTAATCGTTCAACGGTATCTTTAGAAATACCCACATTGATATAATTTCTGGAAAGGCTTTTAAGAGCGTAAACATAGTACATAGCTAAAATGGTTTAAAATGAAAAAAGTCCACCTTCGTCAAGACTCCGGTGGACACAGTAGCGAGGACGGGAATTGAACCCGTGACCTCAGGGTTATGAATCCTGCGCTCTAACCATCTGAGCTACCTCGCCAGCCGTAGCCTTGGCAAAAGCTGACCTCGCCAATAACTACCCTTTATGTCATCAATAAATTAAACTAACTTCAATCCATTATGAATCCTCACTATTGGTAGTCCCGATCTTTATCGGGGCGAAGGATGGCTGAACCTTCCTTTATTAAGATTTTTATCTTGAAGTATTTGCACACATAAACCAGAGTGTAAAATCTTTTCTATTTATCCTGAAAATATTTCCGGATCCAGATACAAATCAGACTGCAAACTTACGCATTCGATCCTACTATGGCAACCAAAAAAATTGAATTTTTACCTTGGGAGATCTATTACATTTAGAGAATTTTAATTTTGGTGATAAACTTAAGACTTTGATGACTTTTGGATTTTTTTATTAAATCCGTTAAAAGCTTTCCGGATATATTGATTAACGTATATTTTTAGAGTAAAAATTACATGATTATAAGTATGGGAGTTAAATTATATCAATATTTTCAGGATTTATTTTAATTTTTTGTTTAGTAACAAATTTATTCTATATTAACCTCAATAAAATTTTTTACGCTATATGACCGGGACTAAAATAACCCTTGAGTATGAGATAAATGCTTCAAAAAAAATGCTTTATCCCTACCTGTCAACTGCAAGTGGTTTAGCTCAGTGGTATGCCGATGATGTCTGGATAGATGAAGATAAAATATTCCATTTTGTATGGGATGATGACGAACACAGAGCAAAAATGGCAGCCCATCGTACAAATCATCATGTAAAATTTGAATTCATCGATGATATAATCGAAGATGAAAATTCAGCATACATTGACATGAGAATCGAGGAAAATGAACTCACACAAACAGTATATATCAGGGTTACAGATTATTCTGACATGGAGGATGAAGAGGAAGTACAAGAACTCTGGGATAATTTAATGCATGATTTAAAGGAGATTGTAGGTGGATGAAGTAATTTTGCATAAAATTTGCTTTATCAAGATAGTGGGGGATTTATGAAAAAGCTCGATAAGCTCATATTTAAAACATTTATTGGTCCTTTTTTTCTTACATTTTGTGTAGTAGTATTCATTTTTCTACTGCAATTTCTCCTTCGTCATTTTGATGATATTGTCGGTAAAGGATTAAGCTGGGATGTATATGCCCGTTTGCTAGCATATTTCAGCATTAATATGACTCCTGTCTCTTTTCCTCTTGCGGTTTTACTTTCCTCGCTGATGACCTATGGTAACCTAGGGGAACATTCGGAAATTACTGCTCTTAAGGGTGCGGGAATATCATTGACGCGCACAATAATACCAATGTTTGTGTTTTCTATTATTCTAACCGTTTTGGCGTATTTTTCTAATAATTATTTTGTGCCCAAAGCCAATTTAAAAGCATACAGCCTATTGTACGATATCAGGCAAAAGGCTCCGGCTTTGAATATTAAAGAGGGAGTATTTTATAAGGATATTCCAGGTTATCAGATAAAAGTGAATAAAAAATTTAAAGATGGAAAGTCATTAAAAGATGTTATTATTTATAATCATAGTAAGAAATCCGGCAATAAAGAAGTGACATTAGCTGATTCAGGCAGGATGTATACCATACTTAATGACAGATACCTGGTGATGGAGTTGTATGATGGTCATCATTATGCAGAACAGGAGGGTGATGTCAGTAAAAATCGTACCAGATACAGTAAAGAAGATCCGGACCCATTTGCAAGGAATCATTTTGAACATTCCAAATTTGTATTCAGTATGGCAGCTTTTGACCTCAAAAGAACCAAAGAAGAATTGTTTGCTGGACATCGGTATATGAAAAATACGAAAGAATTACGTAATGACATCGACTCGATGGAGAGTGATATCAAACTTGCTAAATATGATGCCTTTAATAACCTGAAAGGTAAGTTTAATTATCACCTTTATAATCTTGATATTCCAGCAGAATTGGATCCATCACTTTATGGACGGGAAACCAGGAAGGATTCAACACAGGAGATTTTTTTAAGGGCTAACAAAGGTAGCCGGGAAAATGTAACTTCCTTTAGTAAAAATTTAAAGGCTGACACTTCTCTGTTAAAAACGAAAAATCTAAAAGATTCCACTATCGCTGAAATCCCTTCGACCAGAACTTCATTAAAAAGAAAAAATATTCTTAATAGACTTAGTAGTAATCTCACGAAAGACAGTATTTCTCTGTATTCTGAGATCAATTCGACAAATGAAAATCAATTAAAAAAGGAGAGATTATCAATCCTTGAGGTGGGTGCAGACAGTATTTTGCATGGAACGTATGATCAGCGACGGTTTATGACATCAGCTGTTACGAATGCCAGATTTGTCAAGAATCATATTCTGGTTACTTCGAGTAAAGTAAATGTTAAGGAAGAAGAATTGATAAAATCGAAAATACAAAAATATAAAATAGTCTCTCAGGCTTTTGCCTGTCTGATTATGTTCTTAATTGGAGCGCCACTTGGTTCCATAATAAAACGAGGTGGATTGGGATTCCCGGTTATTGTTTCAATTGGATTCTTCATTATTTTTTATGTATTCATGAATATGGGAGAAAAATGGGCTAAGGAAGAAATTATAACTCCATTATTCGGTGCATGGATGGCAAACATTGTATTGTTACCATTCGGACTATTCTTTTTACGACAAGCCCGACTTGATGCGAAATTATTTGATTCGGATTTTTATAATGTGATCATTGATAAGACACGCACCGCGATACCAGAATACATAAAAAAACGAAAGTTTTTTATTTTGTTAAACAGATAAATTAGTCTACCTTTGCGAATTGTATTTAAATCATCACAATTAGCTAGTCATGTATTTAGCAAAGGAAAAGAAAGAAGAAATCTTTGAGAATCATGGTCGGTTAAATATAAAAACTGACACGGGATCACCTGAATCCCAGATTGCTCTATTTACCTATCGGATCAATCATCTCACACAACATCTGAAATTGAATAAAAGAGATTATTCCAGCAGGATGGGATTGTTAAAGCTGGTTGGGAAGAGACGAAGGTTGTTGAATTATTTACACAATAGGGATGTGGAAAGATACAGAAACATTATATCCAAATTGAAATTACGTAAATAAATATAAAATAAGGGGTTAGTAAAACCCCTTTTTTTGTCCAGATCCAACCGGATTTTAATAATACTTGTGAAACAACAATATAGTTTATGCGTCCAAAAATATTTGAAAAATCCATCACATTAAATGATGGTAGGCAGATCACTATTCAAACAGGACTTTTAGCGAGACAAGCTGATGGATCCGCCTTAATAAAAATGGGTAATACCATGTTACTTGCAACCGTAGTTTCCAATAAAGAAGCTAACGAGGGTGTCGATTTCATGCCTCTATCTGTTGACTATCAGGAGAAATTCGCCTCATCAGGAAGAATACCTGGCGGTTTCCTCAAGCGGGAAGGCAGACTTTCTGATCATGAAATTTTGATATCCAGGCTTGTCGACAGAGCACTTCGACCTTTATTTCCTGATGATTATCACGCTGAAACCCAGGTAAATATCAATTTAATTTCGGCTGATGATAATGTGCTTCCCGATGGATTGGCTGCTTTGGCGGCATCATCAGCTTTAACGGTTTCTGATATTCCATTTGGAGGGCCGATATCTGAGGTAAGAGTTATCAGAGCGGATGGAGAATTGATTGTCAATCCAAGTAAAGACCAGGTTGAAAAAGCTGATCTGGATCTGATAGTTGGTGCTACAATTAATAACATCACAATGGTTGAAGGTGAAATGAAGGAAGTCTCTGAAAAAGACATGATTGATGCTATTTCGCATGCCCATGAAGTGATTAAGGAACAATGTAAAGCACAGAAAGAACTTGAAGAAATGGTTGATAAAACACAAAAACGTGAATACAGCCATGAAGAAAATGATGAAGATCTGAAAACTGAACTACATAAGTTATTTTATGATAAATTATATGAAATAGCAAAATCCGCTATTTCCGTAAAAACGGAACGAAAGAAAAAGTTTGAGGAAGTTCTTGATGATTACATTAATAATCTTCCTGAAGATCATGAAGTCAATCTGGATCTGGTCAATAATTATTATCATGAGATTGAAAAAGAGGCAGTTAGAAACATGATGTTAAAAGAGCAGAAACGGTTGGATGGGAGAAAATTTGATGAAATACGGCCAATATGGTGTGAAGTTGATTATCTTCCCTCTACTCATGGTTCAGCCATTTTTACCAGGGGTGAAACACAATCTTTAACGACGGTTACCCTTGGCACTAAACTGGATGAACAAACGATCGATGGAGCAATACATGCAGGATCAAGCAAGTTTTTCCTGCATTATAATTTTCCTGGTTTTTCTACTGGCGAAGTTAAACCAAACAGAGGCCCGGGTAGAAGAGAAGTAGGGCATGGCAATCTGGCCTTCAGAGCGTTAAAGTCAGTGATTCCGGGAGATGAAGGTAATCCTTATACGATCCGAATTGTATCGGATATACTTGAATCCAACGGATCGTCCTCTATGGCTACCGTCTGTGCCGGAACAATGGCACTTATGGATTCAGGTATCAAAATAAAAGCACCGGTTTCAGGCATTGCCATGGGACTCATTAAAGATGAGGATTCAGGTAAATATGCAATTCTTTCAGATATACTTGGAGATGAAGATCACCTGGGTGATATGGATTTTAAGGTCACGGGTACAGAAAAAGGAATAACTGCCTGCCAGATGGATATTAAAATTGAAGGCCTTTCTTATGAATTACTTACCGAAGCACTTGAACAGGCTAAAGAGGGAAGAGCCCACATTTTAAATGAAATGAAAAAATCAATCTCTGTACCTCGTCCGGATTATAAACCAACCGCACCGAGATATTCAACTATTCTCATTCCGCGTGATATGATCGGGATGGTTATTGGGCCGGGAGGAAAAGTGATTCAGGAAATTCAAAGTACTACTGAAACCACCATTGTGGTTGAAGAAGTGAAAGATGGTGGTAAAGTGAGTGTGTTTGCACTCGACAAGGACAAAATGGAACAAGCTGTTGATTGGATAAAAAATATTGTTGCGGTACCTGAAGTAGGTAAAGTATATGATGGAATTGTCAAATCAATTATGCCGTTTGGTGCATTTATTGAATTTATGCGTGGAAAGGAAGGTTTGCTCCACATTTCTGAGATTAAATGGGAACGTGTTGAATCCATGGATGGAGTTCTTGAAATTGGGGAAGAAGTGAAAGTGAAATTAATAGAAATTGATAAAAAAACAGGTAAATACCGATTGTCACGCAAAGTTTTACTGCCAAAACCTGAGAAAAAACCTGTTAACAAGTAATATTTAGTTGTCATTAAGGATTTTTTTAATTATTATAGCCCGATTTTATCCAATTGGGAACTATATATTCGTAATATTCTGTTTAAAGAGTAAACATGTGAAAGGCGTACTGAATGAGACAACTTAAGATTAGTAAGCAGATCACCAACCGGGAAAGTCAATCGTTGGATAAATACCTGCAGGAAATTGGAAAGGTTGACCTTTTAACTCCCGATGAAGAGGTAGAATTAGCGAAAAGGATTAAAGAGGGTGATCAAATGGCACTTGAAAGACTTACCAAAGCAAATTTAAGGTTTGTTGTTTCGGTAGCCAAACAATATCAGAACCAGGGATTATCGCTTGGTGACCTTATCAATGAAGGAAATCTTGGATTAATAAAAGCTGCTCAGCGATTTGATGAAACAAGAGGATTTAAATTCATCTCCTATGCTGTCTGGTGGATCAGGCAATCCATTTTACAGGCTCTTGCTGAACAATCCCGGATCGTTCGACTCCCACTTAACAGAGTAGGTTCTCTCAACAAAATTTCAAAAACATTTTCTGAACTCGAGCAAAAATACGAGCGTGAACCATCTCCTGACGAATTGGCAGATGTTCTGGATGTCACATCGTCAGAAGTAGTTGACACTATGAAGATATCTGGTAGACACGTTTCTATGGATGCCCCATTTGTTCAAGGCGAAGAAAATAGTCTGTTAGACGTACTGGAAAATGAAACGGATCCTACACCTGATCAGGGGTTGATCAATGACTCCTTGCGAAAAGAAGTTCAGCGGGCATTATCCACTTTAACACAGCGTGAGGCTGATGTTATCACTTTATACTTTGGTTTGAATGGTGAACATTCCATGACCCTGGAGGAGATTGGAGAGCGCTTTAACCTCACAAGAGAAAGGGTACGACAGATTAAGGAAAAAGCTATTCGAAGATTAAGACATACATCGCGGAGTAAAACCCTAAAACCCTATCTGGGTTGAAAAATCATGACAACATATGAAAAAGGCCTCATATTTGAGGTCTTTTTTTTGTCAGAAAAAAAGATAAAACAAAATTTAATCTGACTTCGTTACAATTTTTAAGTTTTATTTGTAAATTTTGATAAATTATGGAATTGGAGAGTCAAGAAATTGATGTTTTGATCTTAGGATCGGGACCTGCTGGATATACTGCAGCTATTTACGCAGCCCGTGCTGGTTTGAAACCAGTATTATACCAGGGTGGGCAACCAGGAGGTCAACTTACCATAACAACCGATGTAGAAAATTTCCCGGGATATCCCGATGGCGTTCAAGGTCCACAGATGATGATGGATTTTCAGAAACAGGCTGAACGATTTGGAACGGATATTCGTTATGGATTGGCAACCTCTGTTGATTTTTCATCATATCCATTAAAAGTAACCATTGATGAAACGGATGAACTCATTGCCAAATCGGTTGTGATTGCCACCGGGGCATCCGCCAGGTGGTTAGGACTTCCATCTGAAGAAAGACTCAATGGAAAGGGTGTTTCTGCCTGTGCAGTATGTGATGGGTTCTTTTTCAAGGGACAGGATGTAGCAGTAGTAGGTGGGGGTGATTCCGCTGCAGAAGAGGCTAGTTATTTAAGTAAGATATGTAATAAAGTCTATATGATCATTAGAAGGGATGAAATGCGGGCTTCGAACATCATGCAACAACGTGTAAAAAATGCACCTAATATCGAGATCGTTTGGAATTCAGTGACCGATGAAATTTTAGGTGATAATGAAGTGGAAGGCGTTCGTGTGCTAAATAAGAAATCTGGTGAGAAGAAGGAAATTCCGGTTCAGGGATTTTTTGTTGCGATCGGGCACACACCCAATACAGAAATATTTAAAGAATGGCTTGAAATTGATGAACAAGGGTATATAAAAACAGAGCCAGGTTCTACCAAAACAAATATTGAAGGTGTTTTTGTGGCAGGTGATGTGAAAGACAAAATTTATCGGCAAGCTGTAACAGCTGCCGGCATGGGTTGTCAGGCAGCACTTGATGCTGAAAAATTCCTGGCCGAAAAAGAACTAGAAATAGCTTAGTGATAAAAAATTATCTGATCGTCTGGATATTCCTTTGTGCAGGAGGCTGGAAAGGTGCGTCCGCACAAAATATCTCTTATGCTCATTCAGATCAAATATATTCATCGATTAAAAATATATCGAGAATTTATGTTGATCCTGGAAGAGGTAAGAAAAATAAAAACTATATAGATCCTTTAGATATAATTACAAAGCAAAACTTCAAACTCGAACCACTCAAAGTGCCTGCTTATGATCTTACTTTCACTAATGAAAAATACGCGTTACCATCATATCTTGGAATCGATGGTGCATATAAAATTGATTGTGTATGGGTAAAATCACATAATTACTTTAATATCTGGGAAAATAATAAATTAAATCCATATGGTATTAATGGAGAACATTTTAGTGATTCGATTAAACTTACATTGTACAACTTCACGGATTCGATATTTTGGCATGCTCCATTGGATATATCAATTATAACCTCCGATTTCGGTTTAAGGAGAGCTTCCTGGCATTATGGAATTGATTTAAGAGTTAAAGTAGGAACACCTGTTTATGCAGCTTTTGATGGAATCACACGAATAATCGGGTATGAAAGAAGAGGATTTGGCCGTTTTGTTGTTATACGACATGCTAATGGATTTGAGTCTCTTTATGCCCATTTGTCAAGAACAAATATCAGGTTGGGAGAGGAAGTAAAAGCAGGTGATATCATTGGAACAGGGGGAAATTCAGGTAGATCAACAGCGCCGCATTTGCATTTCGAGATCAGATATGCGGGAAATGCTATAGATCCAAATATGATTTTTGATTTTGAATCAAATCAAATTCGAGATCAATATTTTTTTGTGAAACCACAAGTTTTTACCTATCTGGAAGAAGCGAATAAGATCAGATACCACGTGATAAGAAGAGGTGATACGTTAAGCGGGATAGGGTATCGATATGGTGTTTCGATTAATAAATTATACTACCTCAATAATCTCCGCAGAACTTCCATTTTAAGTATTGGCCGACGAATACGAATAAATTAATCACACATGAAATTAGATATACTGGTATTTGCTTCTCATCCTGATGATGCGGAATTGAGCTGCAGTGGCACAATTGCATTGCATGTTACGTTAGGTAAAAAAGTTGGGATCATTGATCTAACCAGGGGGGAATTAAGTACCAGGGGAACACCGGAAACAAGGGACAAAGAAGCACAATTATCAGCTGAAATACTAGGCCTTTCAATCAGGGAAAATGTAAAGATGCCAGATGGTTTTTTTAGTTTATCCAGGGAAAATATTTTAATCCTTGCTGAAAAAGTAAGGGAATTCCAACCTGAGATCGTTCTGGCAAATGCCATCAGAGATAGACATCCTGATCACGGTAGAGCAGCAGAATTAGTTGAAAAGGCTTGTTTTTTTGCAGGATTAACAAAAATTAAGATAAACAATTCCAGCGGTAAAAGTTTGGATGTATGGCGTCCAAAGGCTCTTTATCACTATATTCAAAGCGAATACATTGAACCGGATTTTATTATTGATATTTCAGATCACTGGAAGGTCAGGGTAAAGTCGATAAAAGCATTTGGTTCACAATTTTTCGATCCTCAAAGTGAAGAGCCGGAAACATTTATTTCCAAACCAGGATTTTTGGAATTTCTTGAAAGTCGATGCAAGATGTGGGGACATGCTATCGGGAAAACGTATGGAGAGGGATTTACTGTTAATCGAAAGATCGGAGTAGCTAATCTGTTTAATCTTATATAGGTTTTAAATTTAGTATAATTAAGATAACCAGATAACCGATTCCCCGGTTAATCAACTCCTCACAATCACATAAATATCTGTATTACTTCACACAAAATCATCTATGACTTAAAATAAGAACTGGGATTATTTTTATTAAAGGCTCTGATATTTTTTAGCAGTTCTTTTGCGTCATCTTCCAGTGGCTTCTCTATTGGATATTTTGTGTAAAGCCAGGTGATACCTTCTTTGATTGAAACCTTTTGATAACTATTTCCAGTTGCAAAATTAACAAATTGAAGTAATTTAAGTCCGTTAAACCATCTAAAGAACTTATCATAAAATGTGGATGAAGATGATGAATGATTGATAAAATCTGTTATTTTCTTTTCGAAATTTTCATTTAGAAGAAAAATGCGTATGTTATCTGGAAGGCTTTTTACGAATTTAGTCAGTTTATCACTGGTATATTGATATAGATCAGGCACTTGAATGAATAAAAGTTTTAATTCTTCAAAAATCTCCGGATGATATGTTAGAAAGTCTGTATTTGTTTTAGCCATCCAATTAAGCATCGCCTTCCCCGTTCCAAATGGTACACGAAAAGATATTCTGGGAGAAGGAATTACTTTTGTTTCGTTGATTTCTTTATAATTTCCAAGTGGTATAATCTTATGAAGAAAATAAAAATCTTCTCCAGCTTTGCGTTTATTCATCCCTCCTTGCTTTTCATATACATGAGAACGGACGGCCATACTCGATCCCAAAGTGTGAAAAGCATATGGAAAACCCGCGTATTTCTGCGCCATAATGTAGTATCTGAGGTGAAGTTCATAAGAGGTTATCCCTTCAAATAACCGATGATCCTGGAATCCGGTTAAAGGATGTTCAAAATTGATGGAGCCACCATTTAAGTTATATTTATGAAAATCTTTTTCGATACATACCAGAAAATTATCCTGGCATGTGCTATCAGCATCAAATCCTATAATGATGCCATTGGGATTTCCGGTTTTTTTAAACCGACGTACTGATTCATCCATAACAATTTTACGGGCAAGACCAACTCCTGCGTATTTTCCTGGTAAATTTTTTATCCAAATTATAAAAAATTTCATGGATTTGGTTTCATGAATCTTAGCCCATATGGTTGCTTCCCTAAAAGTTTCTTCATTTTTATTATGTATTTCGGTTTCAACATTTTCGGATTGGTTTATGAGAACAATCACCTCTACATCACATATGGGTTTTTGACAGTGATAAAGTGAATCCAGTGATTCTATCAAATTCGACTCATTAAAACATGGAATAGTTACTACCATTTCTAAATGATCAGAAACAGGTTCCTTTTTTAATAATTCAAATGGATAAGCGTAACGTTGAAGATATATCTGATTTTTCAATTTTTCAGGGAGCAATTCTTTCTATCCTCCATGTTCCGGAGTTCTGTCTGGTATATTTGAAACGATCATGCAAGCGGTTTGGCCGACCCTGCCAAAAATTTATGATCTGCGGATAAATAGTAAAGCCTCCCCAATGCGGAGGCCTGGGTACTTCCTGACCCAGATATTTAGCCGAATACCTTGCAAAGTTCACCATTATTACACTTCTCGAATTGATTGGTTCACTTTGAGGACTGGCCCAGGCTCCTACCTGGCTTTTCCAGGGCCGTGACTGAAAATATTCATCCGATGTCTGATTGTCTACTCTGTTTACTGATCCGGTAATATTTACCTGTCGTTCAAGTTCAGGCCAGTAAATGGTCACTGAGCACCTGGGATTTTTTTCAAGTTCTTTACTTTTTTGGCTATTGTAATTGGTGTAAAAAAATAATTTTCCCTGCCGGATTCCTTTGAGAAGAACCATCCTGGTTGAAGGCTGGCCATGTGGATCGACAGTAGATAAACACATGGCGGTAGGTTCAGGAAGATCGGCTTCAATAGCTTCCTCAAGCCAATGTTCAAATTGCACTATTGGATCTTTATCCATGGTATTGACGTTCAACTTTTTTTTTGAGTAATCTTTGCGGATGTCAGCTATCTTGAATTTCATAAGCTGCAAACTGAAAAATATAGATAAACAAACTTAAATAAATACAATTCGTTTTATTATTATGTTGCAATAATATAGTTTTAATTACTAATAATTTGGATTTCCATTCGAATATATTATGATTGTAAAATTGAGATGATTAAATATTCAAATCATCAAAAAACAATTCATGATAAAATGGTTTTAAAAAATTATCAGTAGTGTATATGGATTTGTTTGATTATCAAAAACTAGTAAAACCTGAAAAAGGAGGGCTGCTAATTTCAGAGCCTTTTCTTCCTGATCCGAATTTTGAAAGGACAGTTGTACTGTTATGCGAACATAATGAAGATGGATCTGTTGGTTTTGTATTAAATAAACCTTCTATTTTAAAATTCGATGAAGCAATTGAGGATGTAGATGGATTTTCACCAACTCTTTATGTTGGTGGGCCCGTGCAACAGGATACTCTGCATTTTATTCATAGATCATCCGACTTTATGGAAGGAAGTTTACAGGTTACGGAGGAAATATTCTGGGGAGGCAATTATGAACAACTGATTGCGATGATAAACAATAAGACCATAGTTCCTGAAGATTTCAAGTTTTTTCTTGGTTATTCCGGATGGGCACCGGGACAGCTGGAAGAAGAACTCGAGCAAAAATCATGGATTGTTGTAAATAATCCTACGGCCGTACAGGTATTTGACATAAAGCCATCTGTTTTATGGAAACAGGTTCTAGATAACCTGGGCGGCAAATTCAGGATAATCTCGAACTTTCCCGTCGATCCCAGGATGAATTGATCGAATTGGTATATTGGGTATTTATTGCCAACTTTGTATTTTATAGTTTTATTATGAGCGATATCGAAAAGCAAAAGGAGCTTTCGGGTGATGGAGATTTGAGGAATACGCCATCTGATAAAGATATTGAGCAATTAGATGCTGATATATCTTCAGAGAAGGAGAGCTCTATATCCGCAGATCAGGGATCTGTTACGAATGAAGAACAAAAATCAGAAAAAAAATCTACCGAGAATCTCTCTCAATCCGATGATTTACAACCTGAGGAAGAAGAAACACAAAAAAATAATAAATCTTCCACAGAAAGTATGAATAAATCATCGGAGGATATTGAAAGTCCTTCTGAGCATGATCAGCCTAATTCGGAAATCCAGGATCAAGAACCCGTTATAAAAGATAAAAATATTGATGAAAGTTTATCTGAATCGGAAATAAATAATCAATCAGATGATGAAGATCTTGATGAGAAAGATGTAAACGTAAAGATTGAAGAGAAAGATCAAGATGATATTATTAATAAAAACAAGGATCCTGAGCCTGAAAATGATCAAATTTCTATTGTTCAGCATGAGAATCTCAGTGATATAATAACTGAAAAAGAACCTCAGGAAAAAGTTGCAGAATCTCTTGATAAAAGCATATCTGAAGAACCGGATGAGGACCATAAAACTATTGCTCAGCCTGAAAACGATAAAAAAGATGATAAACCAGTAAGTGAAGGTGAAACTGATGAAGAGCATGGTGAAGAAGATGCAGAACACGATATTGATGATGAGGAGGAACAAAAAGATTACAGTACGTTTTCAAAGGATGAGATTATTGAGGAATTAAATGAAATACTGAAGGGTGATGATATGAAAAAGATAGAAAGGCTGACCAAGGAGTTAAAGTCTTTCTATGATGATCTCTATGAAAATGAAAAGAAGGAAGCCCTTAAAAAATTTATCGACCAGGGAGAAGCAGAGGTTGATTTTGAATATGCCGGAGATGCCCTTGATAGCAGGTTTTCAGCACTGTATGATAAATATAAATCCAGGAGAAATCATTATTACGCAGACCTGGATAAAGAAAAAGATATCAATCTCCAGAGAAAACACGAAGTATTAGAGAAACTGAGAAACCTTGTGGATGGAGAAGAAACAACTGCCAGTATTAGTGCTCTGAAAGAGATCCAGAAAGAATGGAAATCAATCGGTCCAGTACCTGGTCAATATACAAAATCGCTTTGGGCAACTTATAATATCCTGATCGATCGATTTTATGATAACAGGAGCATTTATTTTGAACTCAAAGAACTTGACCGGAAAAAAAATCTTGAAAGTAAACTGGAACTTTGCGAAAGGGCAGAAGAATTAGCAAAACTCAATAGTATACGGGAGGCTGTTAAAGAATTGAATGAATTGCATGAAGAATTCAAACACATTGGACCGGTTCCCAAAGAGTTACAAGAGGAGATCTGGCAAAGATTTAAGGCAGCATCTGATGCAATTTATGCGAAACGGAAAGAGTTTGTTGGTCGGTTAAAAAAGGACCTCCACGAAAATCTGAAAGAAAAAATGGAACTGGTGGAAGCGGTAGAAAAATTCAAAAACTTTGATTCCGATAGAATTTCAGATTGGAATGAAAAAACGAGGGAAATTTTAGAGATACAGAAAAATTGGGATTATATCGGCGGTTTACCAAGGGAACATGCCAAGGAAGTTAACAAAGCTTTCTGGACAAATTTTAAATCTTTCTTCAATAATAAAAACAAATTCTTTAAAAAACTGGAGGGACAACGTGATGAAAATCTCACACTTAAGGAAGAACTGATTAAAAAGGCCGAGGAGCTAAAAGAAAGTGAAGAATGGGATAAAACTGCCGAGATTCTCAAGGAATTACAGTTAGAATGGAAAAATATTGGACCTGTTCCCGAAAAAGTCAAAAATGAAATATACAAACGATTTAAATCTGCATGTGATACATTTTTCGATCGCAGGAGGGCGCATACCAAAGATCTGGAAGGCGATTACAGGGATAATCTGAAACAAAAAGAGCATATCTGTGAGGAAATTGAAAAAATGGTTGATGAAAAAAATTTTGATACGGATAAATTCAAAGAATTTCAGATGGAATTTGATAAAATCGGGTTTGTTCCCAGAAATGCTATCAGGAAAATTCAGAAGAAATATGACATAGCAGTGAAAAGGTTTCTAGAATCTGTGGATTTGACTGGAGCAGAAAAAAGTGAGTTGAAGTTTACTATTGAGATAAACAGATTAAAATCAAGTCCAAATTCTGATAGAAGGATACAGCGTAAGGAGAGTGAATTGCGCAGGATGATCAGCAAAATTGAAAATGACATCGCCTTATGGAAAAATAATCTGGAATTTTTTGCTGAGTCAAAGACTGCGGATAAATTCCGGGAAGAATTCAGTAATAAAATCAAAGATGCATCCCAGCAATTAAAAGAACTGAAGGAGGAATTAAAGGTTTTAAATAAAATTTAATTGACCTGTTTTAATTTTACCCTGGGGTGATTATTTTTGCGTCCGCTTATACCTAAAAAAATATATTAACATACTGCCTCCATAGCTCAGCTGGCCAGAGCAGCTGATTTGTAATCAGCGGGTCGGGGGTTCGAATCCCTCTGGAGGCTCAGAATTAATGAGTGATTTTTGAATGATTGAATAAGTGATTTCAATTATTAAATCATAATATCCTGAGAAACTTTTAATCCGGTTCATTTGGGCCGGTTTTTTTTTGACAAATTTTCTAGGAGCAAGAGCATGATGCTGTACAACCAAGCTCTTAAATATTCATAGTTTTTTCAAGTACCCAACGTATGTAACACAAATATGTTATTCTGTATGTTTGTGATATCCAAAATTGTGAGTTCCAGAAAATAACGTGTAAAATAAATTTTAAAAGACTTGTTTTTCCCATTTAATTACTCTACATTTATAGAGCATAGTAAAGACGTTTAGAGCAATGAGTCTCACTAAGGCAGAAGAGCAGGTAATGAAATATCTGTGGAAACTTGAAAAAGCATTTTTTAAAGAGTTAAAGGAACAGTTTCCTGACCCTAAGCCTGCCACAACCACGATAAATACCTTGTTGAAAAGATTAATCGACAAAGGCTTTGTTAATTATAAACTTTATGGGAATAGCAGGGAGTATTATCCACTGATTAAAAAAAATCAATACTTTTCGACGCATATAAATGCGTTAATAAAGAATTTCTTTAATGATTCAGCCGAACAATTCGCATCCTTTTTTACACAGGAAATAGATTTAAGTGAATCCGACTTAAAAAAGTTGAAAAAAATCGTTGATAATCATTTAAAATCCAAATCAAATGATTGAATACATCATTAAATCAAGTTTTTGCCTGATTGTCCTTTATGGATCTTATTACTTTTCATCCGGCAAATCAACAAATCATAATTTCAAAAGAGTTTATTTGTTGATTGCGCTCATTTTCTCACTAAGTGTACCATTCTTTGAAATAACCATTTCAAATAAACAAAATAATATAATAACAGAAAGTGCCGTTGGACTACAAAAATTTGCATTAATTGTAAAAAGTCAGGATAGTCTGACAGGTAATGGCGATAAAATAAATGATAACTTAAATACAATTAGTATTATAGAATTAATTGGTTTATTCTACATAGTTATATCTACACTACTGTTTGTAAAATTTTTGTTTAACGTTATCAAACTTAACCACCAAGCCAGAAAGAATGAAAAGGTGATTTTCCATAATCAAAAAATCATTTTACTTGATAAGAATACAATTCCACACAGTTTTTTCAATCACATATTTGTTAGTAGGGATGATTATCATAATAGAATAATTGATAAAGACTTGCTTCACCATGAATTGGCGCATGTCAGGCAATGCCATTCCTTGGATATAATACTCATTGAGATCATATTCATATTCTACTGGTTCAATCCAATCATCTATTTATATAAGAATTCTATCAAATTGAATCATGAGTTTTTAGCTGACCAATATGTATTGGAGACAGGTGCGAATCATACAGATTATTCATATAGACTTATAAACTTCACTTCTAAAGAACATCATCACTTTCTGACAAGCGGATTTTATTTTTCGCAATTACAAAAAAGATTAATTATGCTTTCAAAAGGTCAAAAAAAACGACATTTCAATTATAAATTGATGTCAATTCTACCCGTTTTTTCCGTTTTATTTGCAGTAACAGCATTTAGTGTGTCACAGGATGCACCTAAAAGAAAACCTGATAGACTACATTATTTTTCGGGTACGGGTGGTGGATATCGGATTAATGATTCAACATTGTATTATTATGGGGGGTTTTCTTATATATCTGCTTCAAAAAAATCTAAAGTAACAGCCGAAAGGTTGAAGGTATCGAATCAACTTTGTAATGAATGTAATCATTTTGAGAATGATTTCTTAAGTGGTAAAGTTTATATGGATATCGTTGATGTCTATACCAATGAACTTATTTTCAGGAACATAATGACAATTTCTGCTGATAAAATACTCTATTCTAAAGATTCTTTATTAGTAGAATTAAGAGGAAATGCCAAGGTAAGTGGTGCTGATGTTCTGGTTGAATCGGAAAATATAAATTTGAACTTAAATGTTTGGGGTGAGAAAACGCAGCATAAAAGATTTATGGAACTCCATAGAAAAATTCAAGAGGCAAAGGATCGAATTAATCAATAATTTTATTATAGTATAATAGCCACTATTCTATATTTACAAAGAAAGATTCCTTAGATTAAATATGTGGTTTTGATTGCCTTTGGTTTGAAGACTTACATGTTTTAAAAGATCAGTATAGATCTAATTTTATGAATCAAGTCGCCCTATTTTTATTCAAGACATCGTTAATAGTTTTATATATAGTTGAATTTAATTTTTTACTACAATGTTTAAGTATATTTTCAAATTTGCCATAAGACATTTTTTAAGGAATAAATTTTACACGATAATAAACATTTCAGGCCTATCAATAGGGTTAGCTTGTACGCTGGCCATTCTTCTATGGGTGAAGGACGAGAGGAGTTATGATATGTTCCACTCTAATATCGATAATTTATACCGGGTTGTGGAAAACCAATATTATTCGGGAGGAGAAATATTTCCAGTTGCGGTTACTCCCTCCCCACTAGCGAAAAACCTTAAAGATGAATATCCGGAAATCACACATGCAACACGGTTTAAAAACAGTTTTTCTGTTATCGAAAATGATGGTCAGACTTTTACAGAAAGTTCGGCATTTGTAGATAGGGATTTTTTTGAAATGTTCTCGGTTGATTTTATTGAAGGTAATAAGGAGATATCTTTTAATGATTTAAATTCAGTTGTGTTAACAAAAAAGCTGGCTGAAAAATATTTTGATAGCAATCCTATTGGAAGAATCTTGAGAGTTAATAAAGACTATGAATTCAATGTAGCTGGGGTTATCAATAAATTCCCTGATAACTCACATATAAATTTTGATTTATTGCTCCCATTCGAACATTTAAAAAATGAAGGGAACGATCTTGACCAATGGGGTAATAACTGGATATATACCTATGTATTACTGCATGAAAATCACAAGCTTGATGATTTGAATGAGAAAATAATAAATACTATTAAGGATCATAATGAAGGTTCAGTAACAGATATTTATTTGCAACCTGTTAAAAAAATTCATCTTTATTCGGCGGGTAAATTTACAGCTGATGTGAATGGCCATGGAGATATCAGATATGTCAATATATTTATTGTTATTGCCATAGCTGTATTGTTGATAGCCTGTATTAATTTTATGAACCTAACCACAGCAAAATCCAATAACAGAGCTCGTGAGATTGCATTTAAAAAAGTTGTAGGATCTACAAAAAATCAATTAATACGACAATTTATTATTGAATCTATTCTGGTGTGCTTTGTAGCATATATTTTGTCGATTGTTCTTGTGGATTCTTTTCTTCCCTCTTTTAATGATATAAGTGGTAAGGACTTAACCATTCCATATTTCAGCTGGGAATTTTTAATATTTTCATTGTCATTTATAATTTTTGTTGGTTTGTTATCAGGTGGTTATCCCTCTTTTTACCTATCCTCTTTAAAGAGTATAGAAATCCTGAAAGGTTTACCACATCGTGGTTTAGGAAACTCTTCCTTCAGGCAGTTATTGGTAATAGTTCAGTTTTCTTTATCCTTATTCCTAATCATTGGATTCCTGATCATATCACGTCAACTTGATTATATGAAAAATAAAAAACTGGGACTGGATAAAGACAATGTAGTGTACGTTTTTATGAACGAGTCTATGAGGCAGAAGTCCGATGTAGTAAAAAATGAAATGCTTCAAAATCCTGATATATTATATGCCTCAACCTCCAATCAATTCCCTACCTATATAGCCAATTCCTCATCAATGGTTGAATGGGAGGGTAAGAATCCTGATGAAACCATATTGTTTCATAATCTTTCTGTTGATGCTGATTATCTTAAAACCTTTAAACTTGAATTATTAGAAGGAAGATTTTTTTCAGACGATATCCCATCTGATACGCTCTCAGTGGTTATTAATGAACAAGCTTTATCAGTTATGGGATTAGAAAATCCGATTGGAAGCGAATTAAAATTCTGGGGATTTGATGTAAGGATCATTGGTGTACTAAAAGATTTTCATTTCAAGTCTCTTCACAACAAAATTGAGCCGATCATTTTGTATCAGCGAAGAGATCAGAATTACATCATGTTTCTACAAATCAGCAATTTAAATTTAGCCGAAAGTATTAAATATATAGAAAATGTATATAGGAAACATAGTTCGGACAATAGGGAATTCTATTATAAATTTCTTGATGAAGATTATGAGAGTCTTTATAACGCAGAGCAGAGAACCAGAAAGATATTTCAATTTTTTGCTATACTGGCTATATTCATAAGTTGTCTTGGATTGTTTGCCTTAGCTTCTTTCATGGCAGAAAGAAGAGTAAAAGAGATCGGTATTAGAAAGGCAAACGGTGCCAAAACGGAAGATATCTTTAAGTTGCTAACTAAAGATTTCACGAAGTTGGTAATCATTTCTTTCGCCCTCACTTCACCAGTTGCGTGGTATATTATGCAGAGGTGGTTAGAAAATTTCGTGTATAAAACCAATATAACTCTTTGGATTTTCCTCTTTGCCGGTATTTTAGCCCTGGTTATTGCCTGGTTAACTGTAGGCTATCAATCCATTAAGGCCGCTTTAAAAAATCCTGTTGAGGCTTTAAGGTACGAATAGAACTTTATATGATTATTAAAAACATCCAAGCATTCTTTAATCAGTTTGATGAAATTATTATTCGGATAGCAATACATATGCAGTTAATGATTATACGTATCAGACAAATTGTTTTATAAGAATTTCTTCTTTCGAGTATCTTACTTAAATTTAGTATGAATATTTTTTACCATGGCATCAAAAATCAATCGAAGGAAGTTTTTCAAAGATACCGCCATATCAGCAACTGGTATGATGTTGACAAGTAATCTTCTGGGATGTAACCCGGAACGTGAATCTGAAAAGTCTTCATATGAGTTAATGAAAGAAGTAAAAAAATACAGAAAGCTCGATGCACACGCTCATGTATACCTTTCTCCGGATAGTGATCCTGAGGTCGTTATAGATTTTGCAGACCGGCTGGGAATCGAGAAACTATGTGTTTCAAGACCAATTACAAATTATTCTGGCACCGAACCCGAGGATCCTGAACAGGTCAGGGAATCAAATGATCTTGTAATAAAAGCCGTCAAGCAGTATCCTGACAGGCTTATTGGTTTTCTTACATTAAATCCAGTCTACCCAAAAGAATCGCTAGAAGAGATAGACCGCTGTGTGGACCTTGGGATGGCCGGCTATAAAGGATATACACAGGTTAAAATCAATGATCCGTTATACTTTCCTATTATTGAAAAATTCATAAATCTAAAAATGATCATGTTGATGCATGGATTTTGTCAACTGGGTCTGGGTGGCTACCGGATGAAATATGATATAGGTGAAGCACCCAATACCTCCATTCCGGAAGATTTTGTGGATGCAGCAAAAAGATATCCAGAAGCGATGTTTCAATTTGCGCATATTGGAGGTGGGGCGGACTGGGAATATGAATGCAAACTCTTTAAAGACTATCCGAATATTTATGTGGATACTTCAGGCAGCAATAATGAAGAAAAAATGATCGATTTTGCAGTTAAATACCTTGGTGAGAACCGGTTGTTTTATGGATCGGACGGCTCTTATTATCAGGGTGTTGGAAAGATCCTGGCATCAAATCTTAATGAATCACAAAAAGAAAAAATCTTTTTTGACAATTATAATAACATCTTAAAAAAAGGAGGGAATGGTGTTGCTTGATATCAATGCATATGTCGGACACTGGCCTTTCAAGCAGCTTAAGTATAATACGTGTAACACATTGCTTGAAAGGATGAATAAGTATGGTGTTGATATTTCTGTAGTCAGTAACCTTAATGGTATTTTTTACAAGAATACGCAGTCAGCTAATGAAGAATTGTTTGATGAGATAAACGCTGGCAGACGTTTTCGAGACCGTTTTATTCCTTTTGCCATTATTAATCCCATATATGCCGGATGGAAGGACGATCTGGAAACGTGCATAACTGAAATGGGAATGAAGGGTATCCGAATATATCCCTTGTATCATGATTATGAACTGACGGATCCCGCCTGTATAGAACTTGTAGAAATGGTGCGGGATCGTGATTTGACTGTAGCATTAACGCTTCGTATCGTTGATAGCAGGCAGCGTTCATGGATGGATCTGGAGAAAGAATGGGAATTAAAGGATATTGTTCCGATTATCAGGGAAGTGCCTGATGCAAAATATATGATCCTGAATGTTGCAAACAGCACACGTTTGACCGATGAAGAAATGGACCTTTTAAAAAAAGCAGATATTGTATTTGATACTTCAGGCAGATCAATGAATAAGCTGGGTGAACTTCTTTCTATTTACGGGAAAAATAAATTTGCCTTTGGAACCCATTCACCTATTCTGGATTATCTTACAGGACTCCTGCGCATTGAATCGCTTAGAGATACTGAAGCCAATAATGAGACAAAAGAACTTTTCAGGTCCGGGAATGCAAGAAGAATTCTGGGAATTTAATTTTGGGGTAAATTAGTAAAATATGCCTTCTTGCCTCTGCGTAATTACGACGAAGCGAGGTGCCCAGGCTACGGCAGGTAAACTGGTAGATCATTTCGATGATTCTCCTTTTCCAAATATAACCGATTACCCAATTAACCACTTTACCAACTGAATCACGCCATAGCGTGAGAAGGTTGGATTCCCACAATAACACAAATTCTCAATATCATAAATTAGGTAAAAAATTGGCGGATTTTAAAAACAGGTATTACCTTGTAATATATTAATTACATATATTATGTAAACGATATTAGAATATGGTATTTTTTTTAAAATATAGAATATAATGGATAGATCACATCAAATAAATCTCCAAAAAACGGTATTAACAGTTTTACGGGTTATAGTGGGCTGGCATTTTTTGTATGAAGGGATTTCTAAATTAGCCATGGACGGCTGGTCAAGTTATGGCTATTTAATGGAATCAAAATGGCTTTTTTCAGGCTTTTTTCACTGGATCATAGCAAATCCCACTGCGCTGGCAATTACTGATTTTATAAATATATGGGGATTGATATTGATTGGCCTGGGTTTGTTTTTAGGCCTGTTTACTAGGTTGGCTAGTATTGCCGGAATCTTTATGCTCTTATTATATTATATTGCCAATCCACCTTTTGTTGCTACAAGCATACCCACACAGGGACAGTATTTTTTTGTCAATTTCAATTTAATAGAAGCTGGGATTTTACTGGTTTTTGCTTTACTCAAGGAAGATTACCTATGGAGTTTTGACCGTCTAATAAATGTTTTATTTCAACAACGGAAGGAGAGGATCTTTCCACAGCAAGAAAACCAGAAAAATCCTGAAACGGCGATGAATACCAGGAGGGAAATGATTAAAAACCTGGCTTCAATTCCGGTATTAGGAGTAGCATTTTTTGGAATGGCGAAAAAGAATGGTTGGTTAAGTTTCGAGGAAGAAAATCTGGAAACGGTTGATGCAACAACCAGAGCTACGATCATGAGTGTTAAAAAGAGGGATATGAGCGAACTTCAGGGAAAAGTACCCAAAGGTAAAATCAAACATGTTGAGATCAGCAGGATTATACCGGGTGGCAATCTGATTGCCGGTTTTGCACACGCGCGTGATTTGATTTACGTATCTCCTTTAATTAAAAACTACTTTACAGACGAAAAAGTGATTGAGATCCTGTGGTTATATGAAGCCTGTGGCATTAATACAACAATTTTACGGACTGATGATCAGACCATCAGAATACTGGATAAATACTGGAAAAGAGGTGGCAAAATCCAATGGCTGGCTCAAACCTATCCCGAAGAAAATGATTTTACCAACATTCAGAAAGCTGTTGATGCGGGGGCCATTGGCGCTTTTGTAATGGGGGGTATTGCTGATAAACTGGTTTATGAGAATCGTCTGGAATATCTGGCCGGACCAATCGAATTTATAAGAAGCCAGGGCCTTATAGCCGGGACAGCAGGTCATGCAATTCAGGTACCGATGGCATGTATTGACAACGGCATAGAAACCGATTTTTTCATGAAAACTTTTCATCATGACAAATACTGGTCGGCTCATCCATCTGAAAACCGCAGTGAATTTATGCATGATCTTAATTATGGCAGTCTGGATCGGAATCAATTTCATGATAATATTTGGTGTCCCTCGACAGAAGACGTTTCTGCTTTTTTTAAAAACTGCGAGACACCCTGGATTGCCTATAAAGTTCTAGCAGCAGGAGCCATAGACCCTGAAGACGGATTTAAATTTGCATTTGAAAATGGGGCCGACTTTATATGTGTGGGCATGTTTGATTTCCAGGTGATTCCTAATGCCAATATTGTTTATAATGCACTGAATTCCGATTTGAAAAGACAAAGGGAGTGGTTTGCATAAGCTGAACAAAAGAAAAGTTACATTTGCTTTCAATCCGGGGCTACCAAATTTTTTTTTAATATTATATATCATTAACAAATTCATCTGTGTCCATCTGCAGGTACGAGTAAACTATAAATCATTTTGTGTAAGTCTAATATAAATAATGTTATGGAACATATAATTAATTACTTGAGAATGAATTTCATGGATAAGAATTCATCGGGATCCTTGAGAAGTAGGAAATTTCCGTCTGTCAAATTGTTTCAATTGCGATGGTTCCTGTCGATTTTACTGGTGTTCTTTACCGCTGCAAAGCCTGTAACCAATGAGAAAAAAATCTATATTATTACTGATCTGGAAGGTATCAGCGGCGTGTTTAAGTTCGAACAAACCCGTGAGAAAGATACCCCTTTGAATATTCAAGCCTGTGAGTATTTTATGGGAGATCTAGCCGCTGTGATAAACGGTTTACGTGATGGTGGAGCTACTGAAGTTGTTGTCCTCGATGGCCATGGATCACAGGCAGTGATCCCACATCTGATGGATCCAGGCGCTACCTACATAACCGGGAAACCCAGACCAGGAGCGGGCAATCTTACAGGTCTTGATCAGTCATACTCAGGAATCGTAATGCTCGGTTTTCATGCGATGATGGGTACTCCCGACGGTGTGCTGAACCATACACAATCTTCCAAATCTGAGAATCGTTACTGGTACAATGGCGTTGAATCCGGGGAATTAGCCCAAAATGCTGCCATTGCCGGTTTTTTTGGTATACCACCCATTATGGTTACCGGTGATGAAGCGACATGCCGGGAAGCAAAGGAGTTCTTCGGTAGTAGCTGTGTAACTGTGTCAGTCAAAAAAGGAGTTGCACGGGAAGCAGCAATTCTTTATCCTTTCGAAGAAACGCGCAAAGCTCTTTATGAAGGGGCAAAGAAGGCGATGGCTATGCTACCAGATTGTAAACCATATCTCCTTGAACTTCCAATCAAAGCGAAAAAACAATACCTCGACCTGGATCCAGATCTACCGGAACCAGAACTGGTGACAAAAGAAGGAACCATTCAGGATGCGCTGCATATTTTAGATTTATAGGGGACTTTGGACTAACCATTAGGTATAAATAGGTTATCTGACGGCGAGGCATGGATAACCAGGGTTCATGATCACACCATTTCTGATCGTTTATTGGCGTGATTAAGCGTCGATTTTTTAATAAAATATTTATATTCGATTCATCACGATATTAGCCCCCGCTGGCGCACGTCATGTGAAATAATAATTAATCCTTCACTGAAGCTATGGATTACGCAGCCAGTTGCCCGGTTGACCATTTCCCCACTTTATGTATGGACATCTATTTTTTCTTTATTAATTTGAGCAGATAATTACAGGAAAAGAATTTACTATCAAAATGATTTTCAAAAATGAACCGGAGAGATTTTTTATATACAAATTCGGTCTCCACACTGGGATTGACAAGTTATATTTATTTGCCGGATTTATTAACAGCAGGATTTATGGATGATAAAAATAAATCATATATCGATTATATAAGGAAGAGTGTCATAAAAAAGGAAGAACTTGACATATTTCTGAATGAACATTCCTGGGCACAGTTTGATCCTGAACTGGGTTATATTCTTGGGAATTATATGCCGCATGATGGTTTGGATGATAGTTATACTTTGTCGACAATCAACCAGGATGGTAGCCGTAAAAGTCAGGTATATATAAACAGGCCCAGCCGCATCAATACATATGGTAACAGTTTTACGCAATGTCACCAGGTAAGCGACGCGGAAACTTGGCAGGAATATCTGGCTGGACACCTGGGAGAACCCGTTCGTAATTACGGTATGGGTGGATTCGGCGTGTATCAGGCATACAGGAGAATGTTACGGGAAGAACGGACAGAAAATGCAGCTGATTATGTGATATTGTATATGTGGGGGGATGATTACGTGAGAAGTGTATTCCGGTGTCGTTATGTTACCTATTATACCACATGGGATAACGATAAAGGATATATGTTTCATGGTAATTTCTGGTCCAATATTGAGATGGATCTGACCGCAGGAGAACTGGAGGAAAAAGATAATATTATCAATAAAAAAGAAGATCTATATCAGATGACTGATCCGGATTTCATGTATGAAAAATTACGAGGCGACCTGATGGTCCAGCTACACTTGTTAAGCCGGAATATGGTGAATACGGATGTAGATCAGAAAGGATTGAAAAAGCTGTCAGAAATTCTGAATATACCGGAAGTGGATTTTTCGGATATGGAAAAAATGATGAGCACTGCTAATCAATTGAAAAATAAATATTCTTTTGAAGCGACGAAATATATACTCTCAGCAGCAAAAAAATTTACAGATGACAATCAAAAAAATCTGCTGATAATACATTTTGACCCATATGGCGTATTCAGGCCCATGATTCAGGGCTTTCCCCGTTATGACCAGGAAGTGGTAAATTTTATAAGTGAAAATAATTTCAACTATTTTGACATGAATGAAGTACATGTAGATGATTTTAAAAAGTTCAAGATATCAATAGATGAATATATGAACAGGTATTTTATCGGGCACTACAATCCTTCCGGCAATCATTTTTTTGCTTATACGCTTAAAGACCGGATAGTCGAGTGGTTGGATCCAAAACCGATCACCTATCAAAAAAATAGCAGTCGCCGGATTCATTTTGATGGTTATCTGCAGAAATAGAAAAATCTGTTATCAAAAAAGCATTACAAACAGACTATCGTAACGAAGGGTATCCACTTACTTTCCAAAGATCTTGTATGAGACTCTTCGTCACGCTCAGGCGTGACTCTGAGATGGGGTTTTCTCCGAATTAATGCATTCAATTTTAGGAGCAAATATTCTTATATATTGCATCTTTCGATTCAAAATTTCACTCATTCGCCGCAATCGTATCGGACTTTGAATATAATACTTATTGAGTAAAGTTTCATGAGTAAGTAAATACAAAAATTACAGCTTCTATTTCTTTTTCAATAACCTTCCGGATGACGGATACCACCTGCTATCTCCGAAAGTGTGCCAGCAAGAGAAATAGGTGTTGCATCTTCCAGAAAAGGGCCAATTATCTGTAAGCCGACGGGCAAGCCGGTATCAGATAAACCTATTGGGAATACGGTAGCTGGTAAACCGGTAAGTGTTGCAAAGGATATCCAGAAAAGCATGTCGTCATAATCCCTGTTACCTTCTGGTGTTTTTAGAATCCTTCTCTTTGAAGGATCAGGATTATTAGGGAACCAAGGCTTGTCGATGTGTGGAAACGCAGGCACGAAGGCCACTGGTAAAATAAAAGCATCATATTCTCCGAAGTATTCCTGCCAGTCTTCCCTTGCTTTTAGGCGCCTGGATTCCTGCTCAGCAAAGTATTTATGCCGATTGGTGAAGGCCATGGCCCTGATTTTGCTCAGGCTTTTATCATCACTTTTCGCCTGGGCATACAAACTTTCGAGTTCACTTTCTAGAGCCCCACCTGATACATACGCATGTAGCAAATACAGGTAATTGTGGTATTGTTCTTCCGGGTTAATATTATCTGGCCACCCTTCTACTATATTTAATCCAGTATTTTCGAATTTTTCCATGGCAGATTTCATTACGGGTTTAATCTCTGAGGATACCGGGCACAATGCATCATCAATAACAAATTTAATCCGGTAATCCTTCAGATCTGATTTTCTTTCCGCAGGCATTTGCCAGGAATATGCCACTGTCTCGGGTTCTACAGGCCCACCACATATTTGCAGCAATAACTTCAGATCCTCTGCACTCCGCGCCAATGGTCCGGCTACTGATAATCCATTGGATTTATAGGGTAAGGAACCGGGAAGGGGAGGTATCTGGCCTTTTTTGGGGACCAGGTCAATTGTTGGTTTATGACCGAAAATACCACAAAAATGAGAAGGTACCCGAATGGAGCCACCTGTATCACTACCCAGACTCAGATAACTGAGACCTGCGGCCAATGCGGCAGCTCCTCCTCCGGTTGAACCACCTGGCGAACGTTCCAGGTTCCAGGGATTAAGCGTTCTCCCGTAAATTTCATTAAAACTCTGATGGTCATCCAGCATATAGGGTACATTTGTATTACCAAGTATTACCCCACCGGCATTTTTTAATCGAGCAACGGAACTGGCGTCTTGATCCGGAACATAATTTTTCAGTACCGGATTACCGGCTGTAGTTACAACACCTTTAATTCTGAAAGAATCCTTGATTGTGATAGGTACTCCATGGAGGGGACCGTGGATTTCGCCCCTGGAAAGTGCCTCGTCTGCTTCTCTGGCCTTTTCTAGTGCTTCATCTCCTAGCAATACATTAATGGCATTGATTTTTTTATCTATTTCAGCTATCCTGGATAGCATAAGCTGGGTCAATTCAACCGATGATATTTTTTTGCTTGCGATCATACTAGCAGCCTCTATGGCGCTCAGGAAAGGGATTTCCGAATCAGAATAAATTTTTTCATTGATGGTTTTACAGCTAGTTAAATATGGGCTGAAGGTGGCAGATGATGCCAATATTGACGCTTTTTGCAGGAAGGACCTGCGATTAATAGATGTTTTCATAAAGTGTGAATTTATAGATGACCTCAAGATATGAAATATATTATAAAATCAGATTGATCTTAGATTTAGATTGTCAATTATACACTTTCGAGTTGTCGCGTTAAAAATGACGATCAATTGATCTATTCAACCTCAACCGGCTTCAAAATAAGCATTTTTGTCACAACATTCTCTATTTTATCCCTTGTATAGTAAAGTGGGAAATATTGATCTTCAGCCCACATATCGAATAGATTATCATAAAACTGACTATCCGGATCACCGGATTGTCCTGGTGTACTTGTTGCAACGGTTTTGTCCCAGTCTCCTGTTTCAACAATAATTCTGAAACTGGCCCCACTCGTCTGATTTTTACTTCTACCAGTTGCGCCTGGAGTATAGCCATTCCCTCCGCGTGGTAAAGGCCCGGTGTTTAATTTATTTTTCCATTCATTGTTGACTGCATCACTCAATGGATGATGAATGTACACATGCTTATAACGCTTCTGGCCGTATTGCCAGCTATCCACATCCTCTCCTAACTCCCGTATTAGATATTCTATCGCTTCTTTAAATGTTTCCTTCAGAAATTCATTTCTACCTGATACTGGATCCGACTCAAATTTCTTATCAGGTTGGAGCACCCAGTTAATTATTTTGGTCAACTGTATTGATATTAACCCTTTAATTTCTTCTGGAATAAAACGATCTTCTGCCATTTCAACAATTTTATCTTCCCAGGCTACATATATGCCGGCTGCAATAGAATTCCTGTCTAAAATAAAGTCCCAGTCCATTAATATTTCTTTTACCCTGTTCAATAATTTCGTGTCAAATGAAATTTGTTGTAGAAGTGGTACTAGTGTTTTGGCAGGTATTGAAAAATAATCTGTTTGGAGGGCTTTCATGTCATCCATGTTGAGTTTTTCCCCGGATCCCAACACTTCATTAACCCTGTCGCCACGGAAAGGATCCGACCACATGAATCCAATGGCATCCCAGTTATCATAGTTACCGGGCGTAACATTCTGATTGGCAGTAGCAAAATACCCGGATCCAGGATCAGATAGATGTGGTTTTTCCCTGATAGGCAGGTATCCATCCCATTCATACCGGCCATCACCTGGGACCGGAACCAGTCCACTGAAATTCCTGCGAATGGGGGCTATGCCTACTGCCTGCCATCCAATATGATTATCCCTATCAGCCCAGACCATGTTTTCTCCTGGAATGTGGCTGTAATTACATGCATCCCTGAATTCGTCCCAGCTCTTTGCCTGATCCATTCTCAAGGACGCAAGATAGGGTGAACCTCCCGGCTCCAACCAGGCACATCTTACTGCAAAAGCTTTATAATTAACTGAATCGATGTAAGTTACAGGTCCATGCCGGGTATATCTCAATACCACTTTCACATCCTTACTACCCTTAACCTTTATTGTCTCTTGTACCAGGCTCATGTCTTCCCAGTTTTTCAGGTATTTATATTGATTTAGATTGGATGGATTAAGATCATATACATAAAGATCTTCTCCATCTGTACTGAAAACTGTGAGACCCCAGGCTCCGAATTCATTATGACCAATTGAAATCCCTGGTATTTCCGGCTCACCTCCCCCTATCACATTCCACCCCGGAGCCACCAGATGGACCATATATCTGAGTGATGGGATCGCGATTTTTCGATGTGGATCATTGGCCATCACCGGAAAACCACTTTCTGTAAGATCTCCGCTAACTACCCAGTTATTACTTCCTATGGATAAAAAATCATGAATCTTCCCGGCATTTATCCTGGGACAATTTAATTGATACGTCTCGTATTGTCCTCTGAAACCCGGCTTTATGTCCTCAGGTTCAAACTTTATATCTCTTCTGAAAGCACTGTATAGTTCGAGAATATTATGAAAAAGCAAATTTTCATTGATGGCCGGATCCAGTGAAATGATAGGATCTTTTGGATGAAACCATAATATATCTTTTACCTTTTCCGTTCCGATCTTTGCCACCGCTCTCCCAATACCTAACTCCTGCGTTATATTCCCAAGTAATCCCTGATGCCTCGATATTACCACCTCGGGGGTCCAGAGTTCTGGTCTTATATCCAATAATTCAAATTCAACCGGGAGATTATGTGGATTTTTGTTTATTTCCTTAATGTAGGCATTTATCCCTTTCACAAATGACATAATAATTTGTTCACCATCCGGATGGTAATAATTCATTTCTGTTGTCATATCTCCCCGGAATTGGAAGAGTCTGGTGCCAATATCGCGTTTTAATTCCCTTGATCCCAGTATTTCAGCAACCGTCCCGGTCGCCTGCCTTCTCCAGATTTCAAATTGGAATAATCTATCCCTGGCCGCGCAATATCCCTGGCTAAAGAATAAATCATGTTGGTTTTTTGCATAAATGTGGTTAACGCCCCATGAGTCTCTCAATACTTCCACAGGAGCATATAACCCATCTACTTGACGCACCTCCTCTTCCTGATAACTACAGGCTGTAATCAACAGGAAGGTAATAACTAGTACAAATTGTATTGTTCTACCTGAATATAACATAATGTAAGGTTATAAGATGTAAACAGAATATCATTTTCTCCGACTTAAGGCTTTAAAGTAAGTCCATTAGAAGATATCAAAATCGAATAAAATCTTGACCCTTCATTGCAAAATCCGTCCCATTTCAGAATTTTAGCTGATGTTGAGGAATCTCCACTGATAATCCGGAAATAATGGGTATTCTTTGTTTTTTTATATCGCCTTATAATTATTTTTTAACCAATTCATCGGTTGCCAGTACCAGAAACATGAAGTTTGTACCGCCACCACCCAGAACATATTCGGTTTGCTGCCATAAAAAACTCCAGTTTTCTTTCAGCTCAGGAAGATCAGGACGAATGATTGCCGTTCCTGAAGCAACACCTCCGGGGATATATGAATAATCTGCCCTGTTCACACCATATGCCTGTAGCAAGGAGTATGCTCCCACGCCTGAAGCAAAAGAAGCTGTATTGCTCCCGGGATGACAACCCAGTACAAATTGCATGGCATTATAGATCAGGTCTGGTTTAAAAACTCCGGGAAATCCAGTAACCAGGAAATAATGTCTGAATCCCAGTGATTGTATTCTCCACCCGTCTCCCCAAATTCTTGGTTCATAAGGAACGCCGAATGGATTTTCGGCCATTTCTGTTTCCAATTGCAGGGCATATTCCAGCACTGCTTCATCCATATCATTTCGAAATGTTTCATCTTCGATAGACGAAAACACCCTGCCGACAGCCCAGGCAGTTCCTGACATGTTTTCCAGAATATAATCTTTCTGTTCGTTAATGGCATCCAGATATTTAATATCCTGTGTGGCGATGTACAGTTCAGCGGCAGCCGCTATGCGGTCATCCACCATTTCTTTTTTACTTGAAATAACATAAAGATCTTCTGCCGCTTGCAGACATTCACGGGCCAGTTCCGGGCTATAATCCTTCAAAACCCGCGACGCTGAAGCCAGGCTGGCAATCCCGATCATTTCATGCCGGGCGTGGTCTTCTGTAAATACCCATCGATCATCCATCAATCCGGATTGATCCGCTGTTCTTCTGTCTTCAGGTAAATTCGAGTTATAGATCAGGTTATCGGTCATAGCGCTCCCATCGCCCTGCAATCCATATTGTTTGCCTGTTGAACTGATGATACCATCATATAGTCGGCCCAGTCCCCGGTATCCTCCCAGTACTGTCAAAACACCATGTTCTACCTGCTGTAAAGCATCAGAGATACCATCAGGAGCATGAATCGTAACTAACAACCGCTGCTGATCCACTGTTGTAGCGTCCAGGTTTATGTCGAAGAGTTCGTGCATTAACGCCAGGCGCCAGGTGGTTACTGCCTGAGATTCCACCCGCAGGTCGTAATCTCCTGCATCATGCCAGCCACCGCGGTTAATTTCAGGTACATGTTGTGGATGTACAAAATCTACAAAAGACTCAGGTCCTTGTGAGTACCCGTCAAAGTGAGTATGGTTTAACGGTGCCATCAAAGCATCGTCAAGGTGGCACCAGTCGTGCCATACTCGAGATCCCTGTTCAACACGTACATGACACATTTGTACCGGCAAGAAGTATTCAAGCGTTGGCTGCCAGACATATCTTTCATATATGTCACTACCTATTTTGAAAATATTGGAAAAAATCTCCCCATACTGCACCTGATACATACCAGGATCTTTTACTGAACTGAAATCACAAACAGCGTAATTATATCGCAGGAACTTTCCCCATAAAACGGCTTCTTCTGAAAATACATTTGTCCGGGTACCATCCGGATTAATTTTAAATATCTCTACCGTTCCGGAGCGCTCAGTTCTTTTATCGAGTTCAATCACAGCCTTTTTAGGTTCGTCTGAAAGGTATCCCACCTGGCTTATGTGAATGACTGGCTCATATATATAATTGTCTACCGGAAAAACCTCTACTTCCCATTCGATTGCACCCGTCGTGACATTAGCCGGGACGGCACTACGCACGATAAACCAGCCACTTTTGGATCGCATACGGCCATCCGTCAGCTGAAGATCACCACCCTTGACGGTCCTGATGGTAAGGCGTTGTGTTTCCGTTTCGGGGGCTACCGTAAATACCTTTCCTTCAGCATAAGGTCTGATCTGGTTATTATCGATCGGACCATAGGAATCTGTCGGAAAAATGCCAACCTGGTCATCCATATGCCAGCTTTTTCCGAATAAGGTAGCGGGGAAAAGTTCCATCTGAAACCAGGCCCTGTCTGCATGTGATTCAGGTATAGGTGCATCAAGATTTAGAGTGAAATACACTTTCTTGCCTTCGGTTCGTACCTGCACATTATAGGTAAGCGGGATATCCGGCAGACTTAACTGGCGCTGGATCGTTCCGGCAACAGAATCAACCACTTTATCACCAACCTCAGGGCGCCCTTCAAGGCGAAGATCCCCGTTGGCAGCAACCCGTAGTCCATTCTGAATGATTGTGAGACCACTCTGGTGGCCGGAAGGGTAATAATCATCATATACCATGATGTCGACGCCCGGCATTTCAAAATACCCAAGTTCATTGATTGAAAGGGTAGGGGAATCAATACCCTGCTTACAAGCTGAAAAAAATAAAAAAAGAATTATAATAAAGAAAGCAGTCGCCCGATCCGAGAAAGTAAATATCGTTTTCATGATCTAAAAAATTAAAATGATTTAAAAAATCCAGATTCCAGTTATGTTTACCTGGTACTTATAGTTAATTTATGCATTAGAAAAGAGAATATCAAAGGAAGGAGAATAAAAAAGCTGAAGGCTCAAAGCTGACCACCTACGCTAAAGCTACGGTGGTTAATAAAAGTTGAAAGCAAAAGGAAGTTCGAAAGTGGTCAGGGTGAGATCCCTGAGCCCGAAAGGTCGAAGTGTTGTCTGGAAGGAATTGTGGAATCATCACATGGTAGTGCCTTCGGTATGAAATGTAAAATTATAGAATCTATTATAAGCTGAAAGTCCATGGCTTACCTCCTTTTAACGCAGTAGCATAATTCGGCGGCTTAAAAATTAATTCTTTCTCCCAAAGGGAATGGTTAATCCCAACCATGGAATTGCTACAAATTCAATGATATCTTCGGCAATTGGTATGAATAATCCATAATCAAGACCTACTTTTTGAATGATGCTTCTTCCTCCAAAAGATAACAAAACCAGAGTTGGATCTGTGGGAATAATATAATTTTCTGAGAGGAAATAACCTCGTTTACCAGTCCGGATCATTACGCCGATATTGATAGCGGGTATATCAGCCAGTTTCCCATCTATAAATCCATAACCAAGGCCTAAACTCACATTTTTGTCACGTGATCCAAATGTTGTTGTTCCATATAATATTCCAAAAGTACCCCCTCCATCGCTAACTGAAATGACAGCACCGGCTAAAGCTCCAATTCCAATGTTGAATTTATCTTTTACAAGCGGTACGGATACTTTTGGAGTAATCCAGACGGGAGTGGGCGCTCCTCCAAAAAGGAAGAGAGGGACAAATCCGGCTCCCAAAGATACATTATCTGTTATACCCACAGAAAACTGGTTAAAAAGGATCCAGACGTTTTGATAATATCCTTCACCCTTCTTGAGACCATATCCATTGGGTGACCAGAAATAGCGAGTTGCTTGCGGATTTTCAAACCAATATTCTTCTCCAATCATTCGCTCAGTTTTGACAAGTTCAATTCTTTTAATATCCTTTCTTTTTATATTTATTTCACCTAATTGTTCGGTTTTTAATATTACTGATTCGGAATCTCTATAGAGGATTTCTCCAATATATTGGTTGCCATCTCTGGTTTCAATGAGATATATATCTATGGTATCAGATTTTATTTGAGCATGTGAGTGACTAAATAAAAAATTGAAAAATGTAATCAACAGAAGAAAAAGATATTTATTCATTACCGTAATACCACATGTTCTGATAGTTTAATTAACGATTAGGCATTTTCCGGAGTCGATTAAGTTTAAAAAAATATTCTGACTGAATACAATCTAACTAACCTGATTTTTCATATAATAACAAAATTTAGTAATATTTTGGTTGGAATTGCATATAATCATAATTAAAATGTAGTTATTTAATTGATTTATTATTAAATGCAAAAATTAAATTAGATAAAAGAAAGACAAGTGATAAGTAGACACGTACCCCTCGATCTCCTGAAGGGGAAAGTCAGTCCAAAAAATGATTGCACAAATCCACACTTAGACATTACATAATTACTTACAATTCGGTTCATGTATATTAATACAAATTGAATGTATTGGATAAACGTATTAAATATAACTAATAAAAAGTACAAGTTTTGTAAGCCATCCTTGGATACAGCCCGATTACATCCGGCCACTCAGGATGGATCTCGGTTTTATCCCTTGGCCATCAGGCATCTATAATTATCTAATTCGATCTGCCTTTTTTCTTAGTGGATCGATTAACTACTCATCACAATAATGCTAAAAAGCAGATTCGTATCAGCTGACAGTTCATCTGGCTATCAATGTAGTCAGAATAAGTCTGGGAATTTTATCATTTTAGAATAATTATGTCTGGTACATTGCCTACATTGAATTCTTTCATTTATAATTTTTATTTTTTAAATCATTTTTCTAAATTATAATTTGGTATAAAATGTGATCCAGCATAACTTATTTAATTGAAGTATATTAAAATATCAATCAGTTATTATCTGCACAATCGAATGAAGGTTTTTCGATTTTGAATTAAAAAAAGCATGTTTTAACAAAAATTTAAATAAAAATATGGCATCGTTATCTGAGAAACTGAATTCACTCTGGCAAAATATTAAAGCAAGTTCAGCCACCATACCTTTAAAGGCTGAAATACCCGATGATCACATCATTGGAAAAGAAAATATGGGGCTTAACCTGGAGACGGATCAACATTATTTTGTTGTCAGAGTAAATGAAATGTACTTAACGAATAGCAGGGAATGGTTCAATAAAATCGATCCCATGGTTTTTTTCATTTCTGAATTCAATTATAAGGGTGAGGAGATCTCAATTCCCTATATTGTAGGGCCGAGTTTAATGGAAAAATATGGTAAAAAAACACCCGAGGGGATGATCTTTTCAAATACACGGGTAGCAGGAATTCATCCCTATAAAGGTGGTAAATTGAATTTTTCCATCATATTGTATCAGACTGTCCGGACTAATTATGCACGCAAATTTTTACAAATTCTTGAAAATACTTCTAATGCCCTTGATTTTTCAAATTCTTTATCCAATTATATCAAGATCGGAAATGTGGTGGTCGATGGAATCGAATCTTTTCTAGGGCTTGGTGATACAAATCCCCTGGTAGGATTCAGAAAAGAATATGATCCCAATGCTGGTGATAAAATCTATACGCGTTATTTTATCCTGATGAATACTGATGAAGAGGATATAAACGTTGATTTATTATGGGTAAAGAACGATCAATTGTACCAGGGAGAAAACGATCAGGAACTTAAACCTTTCAGAAAAGCAGATTATGTCTTATATAACTTGTCGATCATTGAACAAAGAAACGATGTCAATACCTTGTCATTTTATCCTCTTTATCAACAAATGATTAAAAATGCGATGGAAGCGACTACGGAACAAAAATGGCAGGCCACAAAAGCGGAAATGATGACACTTGCGCAGGATATGCGATTTCATGCTGATTTGTCAAAACATCACTATGAGATCTTACGCGAGCAATATATTAAGGAAATGATTAAAGAACGCGAACAAGCTGTCCTTGGCAGCAATCTAAAGGGAGGAGATGAGGCTGATCAGGAGGGCAGAAAAAATAGGGATATATTGGATCTGTAAATACGTTAATGTTTGAAACGAAAAAGTTATTATGAAATACAATGAATTCAGGATTTTGGTAAAGGATCAGAAAACAAGGCTGGTTACTCCATCCAAAGAAATGCCCCCTGATATTTTTGAGGTTACTGAAGATCCTCTTCTTAAAAAAGTGATCAAGATCTTCAGAAAATGGTTGGCAGAGGAAGACAATAAATTATGGGCTGGCGAGGATGTGGAGATATTTGGATCAATCCTATTTAATACGATTTTTAATGATAAAATGGCAAGGGACTTTATCCAGGAATATGATAAGATCCGACGTGACAAAGATACGACCTTACGGGTCATCCTGGAATTCAAAAAGGAAGCAAGCGACCTTGCCATATGGCCATGGGAATATATGTACTATCCTGATAGTGAGCGTGGAAAGGGATTTTTTCTTGCAGCTGATGACCAGATCGTCCTTGTTCGCCAGGTCTCCATCCGGATCGATGATCTCAAAAAATCAAAAAATCTCAATATTCTGATTATTAAATCTACCCCAACGAAATCGGATAATGATGCTGAGGATGATCCCGGAACCATCCTTTCAGAAGAGGTAATTGAAAAAATTGGAGATCTTAAATCCAGTATAGCCGAGGAAGTAAATATTGAGATTCTGGAATCACCTACAAAGAAGAAACTTGTTGATATAGTGAAAAAATTCTATGATCAGGGTAATCAATTTAATATCGTTCATTTTATCGGGCATGGTAAATATGTGCCTTCTAATCAAAAAACAATGAAAGAAGGAGGATACCTGGGATTTACCAAGGAAGAAGATGACAAAGTGATCTCATGGATTTCTGATGATGCTTTTGCTGAATGTTTTAAAAACAGGGAACCCAGATTGATCTTTTTACATGCCTGCGAAGGTGCGGCATCACAGTCTTACGCATCTTTTCGTGGCATGGCATTACAACTTGTTTTCTCAAGAATTCCTGGTGTCGTGGCGATGCAATACCCGATTAAAAATGGAGTAGCTATCAATTTTGCGGAAAAGTTCTATGAAGCATTAAGTAAGGGGAAAGATATCGATGTTGCAGTACAGTCTGGTCGAAATGCAATCGGATTGTATACGGATGAAACCCACAACTATACCAATCGTGATTTTGGGAGTCCGGTCGTTTATCTTCATCGTGCAGACGGTATTGTAATTGCAGATGAAAAACCACCTGATCTTGTATCTGTTGATACCACTACGGTAAAGAACGTATGCCCTCATTGTAAGTACCCTGTACAAATTGGACAAAAAAGATGCAGTAACTCAAACTGCAGACATATTCTTGATTCCTGTCCAAAATGTAAAAAGATATATTCCAAAACATTGGCATATTGTATTTTCTGTGATTATGAAGAAAAAGATGGTGGTCTGGCTGATCCAGGAACCAGCAGGGATATACCACCGGATAGAAAATTGGTTGACAGGATTGATATTCCTGAAATTTCCAAAATTAAAGATGACAGGAATAGCAGTCAGGGAAGTCGAAATATAAATTAACACTTGATTTTAACTTGATATACATCTTGATCAATGAATATTAAAAATAGTATTTCTGCCCTTATTGCCGATGCTTATTATGAAGGATCCCTGAATAACATGAATATGCATCAACTGGCTAATGTTCTTGAAGATATCCGGCAGGAAATATCTAACGAATCAGATCCTTTTAAGATATTGAAACGAATCGATATAAGAAAGGGAGCTGAAACTGATCTTTACATCCTCGAAATCATCTCTAGTTTATATAACGCATACGAAAAACTTTTCACTGAATTCGAATTATTGAGGATTCATAAAATTTTTAAAAAAGATAGAGATAGAGGTTTTAAATTATGGTTTGATACATATATCAAATCGATGGTGAATTGGAGGTGTACCATTGCAACCCGGCTGGCAGAAGAACAATTTTCGTTTCCTGATTATACCGGCAAGCTGGTTGAAACCATTCGGGAACAAACCTGGCTCACTCTTCGGGACAGATGGTATGAATGTTATGATCTGTTTCAAATGCTTTCAGAAAGTGACCTGGTACGTAATAAAGATAAAGTTCATTTCCTTGTATCTCTGGGCGAGATTGAGTTGTATATTTCTGTAGATCTCAAAAAAGCACGACATTATTTTAGCAAGGCACAATCACTTGTAGGCAGCAAACCAAGGGTATTACTGGGTTGGGGAGAATACCACCTGCAGAACAATGAGATAGAAAAAGCAAAAGAGCTATTTCGAAAGGTGATCGAAAGGGATCCAATGATGCAGGAAGGTTTCTATAAACTGGCTGACTGTTATGTACGGGAAGCAAGATACGAGGTAGCCGAAAAATGGTATCTTGAAGGGATCCGAAAAGCGGGTGATAGCTATTATAAATACCTCGAAATATTTCAGCAGCAGGATTTTTATAATTCACATCGTGAGAGTTCAAATCAAATTTTCGACCAGGCCATAATCTCAGCCGCGCCCGATGATAAATATTATATAACACTCCGGATAGCAGATATATTTATAAAAAACAAGGAGTTTGCAACCGCGTTGACATGGTTCGATAAAGCAAAAAAATTATACCCAGACAGGATAGGAGTATATGTGGCACTTGGTTATGCTTACCTTGAAGAAAATGTAAACGATTATTCACGCGCCTTGCGGAATTTTTCCAGAGTGATACAACTGGACAAAAAAGCATTCGATGGATATTGGGGAAAGGCCTGGGTTTATGAACTCCAGGAAAATTGGACCACTGCCGTACAATGGTACCGGAAAAGTATTCCATTCCGAAAAAGATGGACAGTTATAATTCGCAAAAAAATTGGAGATTTATTAAGCAAGGCAGGAAAACTTGCGGAAGCTGAAAAAGAATATTTCCTGGGATTACGTCAGGATCCAAAAGAAGAGCGCCTCATTTACAGCATCGAAGACCTCGCCTACAACTTTTCTACCAAGTCTGATACCATAAAAAAGGCCATTTCAATCTATCAGCGAATCGGTAAAATAGCGGGTGAAGATTATTCAGCATCCATGTTTAATCGCATTGGTAATGTATATTATTATCATTATCAGTATCAAAAAGCAGCCGATCAATATCAGAAGGCCTGTGATATTGATAATACCATACCAGTGTACTTTGCTAACCTGGGACTGGCAAACCTTGAATTAAAAAAATATGATTTGGCTAAAACATTTTATCTGAAGGCGTTAAATCTCGATCCTGACAATGATGCATATTTAAATTATTTGGGAGTGATTTTTTATCGGTTGGAAAAATACAAAGAGTCAGTAAAGTGGTATCAAAAGGCCATTCAACAAAATAAAGGTAAATCGTTGTATTTTCAGAATCTGGGTTTGTCTTATGAAAAACTTGATCGGATCAGTGAAGCAAAAAAAATGTATCAGAAAGCAGCAAAACTGGATCCGGAAGATGCAATTAACTGGAATAACCTGGGCATAATTCATTATATTGAAAAGAACTACAATAAGGCAGTTAAGCAATATAAAAAGGCAATAGAACTCGATCCCAAGAAACATTTGTATCATGCTAACATGGGATTGGCGTATGGATTTATGGACAGATGGGATGATACTGTGGAAGCTTATAAAGTGGCTGCAAAACTTGATCCTGATAATGATAGTTACTGGCGCTCTCTTGGTATCGGTTATAAACGGCTCAAAAAGTATGCTCTGGCCAAAGAATCGTATTTTAAAGCCCTTGAAATAAATCCTAACGAACAGAATGACTGGAACGACCTGGGCTTAATCTATTATGATGAAGGAAATGATATAGAAGCGATAAAATACTATCAGAAGGCAATTAATATTCAACCTGATAATGATATTTTTTATGCCAATTTAGGACTCTCATTAGGATTTCTTAATCGATGGAATGAGTCACTTCAAGCATATATGAAGGCCAGTGAACTTAATCCGGAATATCCCGACTATTATAACAGGATAGGTAGCTGTTTTTTTAGATTAATTGATTATAATCAGGCCATTACCTTTTTCCAGAAGGCTGTGGAACTGGAAAATCAGAATCCCGGATATTGGAACAGCCTGGCTGATGCATACCGGCTTTCATATATATTTGAAAAGGCTGAAGAGGCTTATCAGAAAGCGATCCAACTCGCGCCTGAAGAGGGCACCTATCTGAATAACCTGGCTGTCAATTATCACATGCAAGGTCTTTATGTCAATGCAATTGAATATTACCATGCTGCCATTGAAAAAGATCCGGACAATCCACTGTTTTATGTCAATTTAGCTTTAGCATGTTTTTATTCGGGCAATTGGGAGGGAATGATAGAAGCTTTTGAAACGAGCATTCAACTGGACAATAAACCTTATAAGTATAATAAGGAGTTGGAGGAGGTGTATCATTCCATCACCGATGAAACATCACGCGAGGCCTTTATGGAAAAATTTAAAGATCACTTCCAGGATAATTAGGTTAAAATTTACTTCGAAGATTTCGCATAGATAAGGAGATAGCAGGGGTGTACGACCATCAATTCTCAACCTCTTCTGAAATCCTTAATAAATAAAATGCTGCAATTAATCCCCAGGACCAAATTATAAGTGAAGTATTTGCATAATACACAATTTATCAATGCTTAAAACTTGTATTTATTGCTTTAAATCACGATCTTATAGAATCAGCTAAAATTAAATCAGTCATGTCAAATTCTTTCGATCAGGCTATAATAGATAAGTTAAAAAAGGCTTATGATAAACGATCTCTAACCCTGTATCTCGGTGCTGGCGTTTCAGTAGACAGCGGATTGCCAACATGGGAACGATTAGTTTTGTCAATGTATTTCCAGACAAACCAGGAAATTTTCCAGGAAGCCCGGTCACAACCTTTTCCAAATTATCTATTTGCCATCTCTGAATGGCTTTTAAAAGAAAGCAGTGAGTCTTTGGATATCATCACCAGCCGTATTAAAAGGTATTATCATGACCAGAATCCTGATGAGTTCTACCAGTTGATTAAGGAGACCCTGTATTCAGCTTACATGGGAATAGGGCAAGGCTATATGCGATCAGATTATGATATTTTCAGGCAAAACAAAACACTAGAAGCAATTGTTACGCTTTGTGATCATTCGGATCCTGGGGAGAGGGGTATAAAATCTATTATATCCTATAATTATGATGATCTGGTTGAGAAGGGATTAGAACTGGTCGACGAGGCAAAAGCATTGAAATTTAAAACCATCTATAAAGATGATATGCGTTTCGAACCTGATGAAACTCCAATATATCATGTTCATGGATATATACCTTATGATGATCAGGTACCGGGATCCAGCCTGGATGATCTGATTTTCTCCGAAGAATCATACCACAAAGCAGCACAAAACGCATATTATTGGGGGAACATGGTACAGATGCAAAACCTGGCAAATAATACAGGATTAATGGTAGGATTATCCCTTTCGGATCGGAATATTCGAAGGATACTCAATGCATTGAGGACAGCCCCAATAACTACCGATAATTATATCATATTGAAAAGGGATATAATCAGAGTCCCACAGCATGGTGACCGCGAAATGGAATTTATCAGGGAAAAAGCAAAAAAATATCTCAATTTATTTTCCGATGCTGCCATGAAAAGTGTTGGAGAACGACAAGATGATTTTATTTCCAGGGTGATTGAAAAAATAATGATTAGTGATGAAGAAAAATACAAAGAAGATTTTAAAGAACTCGGATTACATCTAATCCCGGTCGAAGAATATGATGAAATAGGAGAATTTATAAAACGTTTACATACCTGATAATTTTTATCGCTATGGAAGAAAACAAATTTTTAGAAACACAGTCGAAAAGAAGATTCAATCTATCTAAAATTATCATTTTCGCATCATTGATACTGTTAATTACTGTATCTCTCGTGGTTATCTTTTGGGGCAATAAAAGCGTTTCCGGAGAAACAGTGTTTGCTGCAGTCGTTGGATTGGTGGGAGCCTGGGTAGGAACCATTCTTGCCTTTTATTTTTCCAAAGACAATTTCGAAGCGGCCAGTAAAGCTACACAGGATCTTGTGAGTCAAATAACAGGAGAACAGAAATTGAAATCTATTCCGGTTGAGGAAGCCATGATCAAGCTGGATAAAATAAATTATTATAAGCTGGAGAAGAAGGAAGAATTAATTAAACTGGAATCACTGATAGGAGAATTTAAGAATTTCAACCGTTTACCAGTTTTAAATAAAGATCTACACCCTGTTTATATCATTCACAAAAGTGTTATCAATCAATTTATCAGTGAGGTAGCGCTTGAGAAACATCCCGGAGTTCCAAAAAATGTAAAAGAATTAACACTACAGCATTTTATTGATATCGAATCGAATTTAAATCAGATAAAAAACGGATTTGTTACTGTAAAATCCGATGTTGATTTGGCCAGTGCTAAAAAGGAAATGGAACTTAATGTAAAAACACTATGTTCTGATATTTTCGTTACCGAGGATGGTTCAAGCAAGAGTAAAGTAATTGGATGGATTACAAATCAAATTATTATAGAAAAATCCAGGGCATGATGCATGTTTCCTTCATCTCCTAATACCAGAAGCATTGACTTTTGCCTTGGAAGATGGTCCGGCCAGTAACTCAGGAAGATAAAGAATGTGGCACGGATGATCATTCATTCTCGTCAAACCACTAGCCATTGTCAGTGCGTTTGAAGGAGGTCAGACGAGCAACTCTTCGACCAAAGATAAGCTCACGTTTTGCCAGCCATCCTTCGATACAATCCGATTCCATCGGGTCACTCAGGACAGGTCCCGTTTCCAAAACTGGCTTAGATGTTAGGAGCTGGTTTAAGTATTGGACCATCCGTTTAAGTATTTGTGCTATTAGACGAGATTCTTCGTCACCCTCAGGTGTGACACTGAAATGGGGGAAAAGGGGCTTTTGATTATAAAAGTCAGCTAACTTGGCAGACATTAAAGTAAAATTAGAACTTATCAATTCCACCAAAACCAATCTCCGAGCGGAGTGTAGCGAAGCGAAGAGTCTAATACCATAATAACAAACTATAAAAGAAGTAATCGAAACTAATAAGGATTTTTCTTCAATCTCGTTAGACCATAAACTATGGCCAGTGCGTTGGAAGAAGGTCAGACGAGCAACTCTTCGACCAAAGAAAAGCGTACGTTTTGCCAGCCATCCTTCGATACAACCCGATTCCATCGGGTCACTCATGCCGGGTCTCGTTTCCAAAACTGGCTCGGATGTTAGGAGCTGGTTTAAGTGTTGGGTCATCCGTGCCCTACTTTTCTCAATTGATATCACTTTGGAAGTATATCAGTAATCATACGATTGTCAAATAATTCGTGTAATCCTGTTCAGGTCTAAATAATAACTGTAAATTAATGTTTTGATTAGGCACTAAAACAATTACTAAAAGATGCCTATGGCATACACTTTTCGTTGATATGTATATCAACTGAAGTTTTGAATAATGTTCTTTTTTTAAATATAATAGCATCATGAAAAATAAATCGATAACCCGTCGAAAATTTTTGACGAAAACAGCTGGACTTGGACTCACTGCCAGTATAGGTTCCATGATTCCTTTCACCGCAAAATCATACACCCGTATATGGAAAGCAAATGAACGTATCAATATGGGAGTGATCGGTTGTGGAGGCATGGCAAATGCACATATGGATGCATTAATTAAAATGCAATCAACCGATGATGTTGGTATCGTTGCCGTATGCGATGTCTTCGATAAAAGACTGCAGATGGCTGCTGAAAAGACAAAGGGAAATCCGGAAAAAAATTATGAAAACATCCTTAATAATAAAGATATTGACAGTGTCCTGATCGCTACCCCTGAACATTGGCATTTTCAGATGATCATGGATGCAATTGAAGCTGGAAAACATATCTATGCGGAAAAACCTATGACCCATTCCATAGAACAATCCAAAAAAATTGTAGAAAGGATGAAGTCATCACAGGTCAAACTGCAGGTGGGCGTGCAGGGTATGTCCGATGATTCTTATGAAACGGCCCATCAATATATTCAGGAGGGAGCCCTCGGGGATGTGGTGATGGCCCATATCGATTATTCCAGGAATTATGCGGGTGAGGATTTCTGGGATTATGCAGTTGATCCGGATGCAAAACCCGGTGTTAACCTTGATTGGGAAGCCTGGTTAGGGCCTGCACCGAATCGACCCTGGGATCCATTGCGGTATTTTCAATGGAGAAAATACTGGGACTATTCGGGTGGGATAGCTACAGATCTGTTTATTCACCGCATTTCCCGTATCATTAAATCAATCGGGTTGACTTTTCCTGATAATGTAGTCGCCAGTGGTGGATTATGGCATTATGAAAATACGAAAGGGGAAATTCCGGACACCTTCAATATGCTGGTAGATTATCCGGAAGGTGTTACAACGCTGGTAGTTTCCTCCCTGGCCAATGATACACCCATAAGGCACCTGATACGAGGTAACCGTGGAACCCTCGAGTTTACCCGAGAAGGATTTGTCATTACACCGCAGGAAGCCGTTTCGGCATCTGTGATCAGTGGGACCGGGGAGGAGGTCAAAAAGCAGAATGTCATTAAACATAAAAAGACAGGGGCGGAGGATATTACGTTACATCACCGGAATTTGTTAAACGCGATACGTAAAAACGAAGCCCTCAAATGCGATCAGAATTTTGCATTTTATGGAGTGGTGGCCTGTATGATGGGTGTACAATCATTTCGCGAAAAAACGTACCTGAAGTGGGATAAAAATGAAGGGAAAGTTGTAAAGGTGTAGCCATTCAAGTTGTTGATTAGGGATAGATAAAAGCCACTGATAGTCTCCTGTCTAGGATTGATTTTTTTAGGTATCCTGATAAAGTATTAATTCCCTTTTCGGGCTGATTTTATAATGTAAATTTCAGCCGCATGAACAGAATTATATTATTTTTATTTGGCATTTTTTAAATAAGACAAAATATTATTTTATTATTTATTATATTATAATATTATATATTATTTAAATATATCAAAGATATGAGTGTTTGGATAGGCTTTGTGCGATGGGTTACTTGTGCCTATCACCTTATTGGTAAGATTAATCTTGAATTATTGTCAACCATCAGATCCTTATTATTCAAGTGGTGGCACAAGTCTCGCCATCGCTCGAGACCTGGTGGGAAGACTTGCGCCAGTGGGAGGGATAACTTGTAATCAATCCAAGCTTTTTAATGGGAATAATAATAAATGTCACCGCTAGCACGCGTCTCCCGACGCGTGCTCCTACTTTAGTATTCAATAATCTCCACATCCAGTAATCCTTTTATCCCCGCATAATCCCTTGCAGAACTATACAAGTAGTAATGTGGCTCATCAACAATCTCAGCTGTCACGGGATTATTGTGGACGTAATCCAGTTTCTGATCAATAAACCAGTTAGTAATCAATTCCTTTGGCTGATTGCCATCCTGCCATACTTTATAATTCTTTATTCTTTTTAAATCCTTACCTGCTTTATAAAAGGCGTCTAATAACCAATCTT
>Ga0209536_100000389_pt1 | contig 70260 bp, 58 predicted proteins | sample DeeMarSeWOR28_12_FD_187461 | JGI IMG/M metagenome (GOLD analysis project Ga0209536, IMG submission 187461) | Marine sediment microbial communities from White Oak River estuary, North Carolina - WOR-2-8_12 (SPAdes) (version 2) | ecosystem: Environmental > Aquatic > Marine > Intertidal zone >...
TATGTTCCTTAACAGCCTCAATGGGCACCTCCTCCCTGTGGAAGATCCCCGCTGCCAGGGCGGCCTCCACATCGGTCTTTTCAAAGACCTCACTGAAGTGTTCAACCTTTCCGGCACCGGAAGAGGCAATGACCGGGATGGAGACGTTTTCGCTGATGAGCTTCACCAGTTCAATGTCAAAGCCGCTATTCGTACCATCTTTGTCAATACAGTTGAGTAATATCTCTCCGGCACCGAGCTTCTCACATACCGTTGCCAATTGCATTGCATCCACATCACGACCTTCCCGTCCGCCTTTTACGGTGCACTGATACCAGCAATATTGTTCGCCCTCGGGGCCGGGAAATTCCGTCCTGATGGTGTTGTGTTCCGTGTCATCAGGGGACCGGACATAGACCCGGCGCGGGTCTATGGAGATTACAACGGCCTGGTTGCCGTAGACATGCGAGATCTGCTCGATGGAACTTCTGCCCGTAGCCTTGCCTGATTTGAGGTATTCTTCGACGATATACACGGCATCGGAGCCAATGGATATCTTGTCGGCGCCTGAGCGGAAATATTCGGAGGCCACGTCGAGGGCCGAATAATATTTACCTTCACTGTCCGTGTACTCCCGGATGCCGCCGCCGATGGTCAGGGGCACAAAGACGTTCTCCGAGGTTTTTTGTAATACCTCAAGCATGGGCTGATCCTTCATGGGAAAATCCCGGAAGCCGGTGATGTTCAGAAAGGTTATCTCATCAGCCCCCTCTTCAAAGTAGCGCCGCGCCAAGTCCACCGGCTTGCCCAGGTTCCTGACCTCGCCTTTTTCGCGTACGTCATACTGGTCGCCTTTTGTCACCACAAGGTCTCCCCGGTCGTTGGTCCGCACATCAAGGCAGGCAATGATCCGCCTGGCCATTCTGGTCGGACCGCCTGACCCGAGCAGGTCCATATTCATGGAATCGTAAAGTCCGGAATCTGCAAGAAAGTTCTTCAGGATGTTTAATCCGGCCTCGCCGCTTTTTTCCGGGTGGAACTGAAAGGCCGTCACCCTTCCTTTCTGGACCCCGCTGACAAACTCTTCACCGTAGTCGGTGGTGGTCAGGATCCACTCCCTGTTTTCAGGGGTGGCTTCGGCCCGGTACGAGTGGACAAAGTAGAGTTTTTCATTGCTGTAGCCGGCAAACAGCGGGGAGGGCTTCTGGATGTTGATGCCGTTCCAGCCGATCTGCGGCACGGAAAGTGAGGTTTGCTGAAACCGTCTGACGGTTCCCCTGATAATGCCCAGGCCCCTGACACCCAGGGATTCCTCGCTTTCTTCGAACAGGGTCTGCAGGCCGAGGCAGATGCCGAGAAAGGGGCGATCTTCATAAAGATATTTCAGCAGAGGTTCAACGTAGCCTTCCTGTCGCAGCTTCTGCATGGCGCTGCCGAAACTGCCCACGCCCGGGAAGATCAGTTTTTCGGCCTTGAGTATGTCGTCCGGTGAGGCCACGTCCTTTACCGCAAAGCCCAGTTTCAGGATGGCATTGCGGACCGAGCGGACATTGCCTGCGCCGTAGTCGAGTAGGGTTATCATTGTAAGATCACGTAATTTATCAAAAATTGTAATTTCGAGACACAAAAACGGTACCTAAGCACCTGATTATGTGTTCCCTATGTCTTTATAGTTGCACTACAAGTTTCATTGCGTTCATTTTGCTTGCCCAAAACGAACCAAAAGGGCAGCCAATCACTTGGCCCCGCTTTGCGGGGCTGTCCTGCGCTGCTCGCAAAGAACGGGCGACATCGGAAAGTCGCTTACGCTCCGCCGAGTCGCTTTTCCGTTCTTTGCTGTGCTGCTTGGCTGCGTGAAATGGCTACAAATCAAAAACTATTCGTAATTTTCAATTTTCAATTCTCAATTTCCAAAAGGGCCGCCATCATAGACCAAACGGCAGGCAAAAACAACCGGGAACTAATAAAATACATGTTCACAGTCTGTTGTTTCTGCCTGGGCTAATTTGAACAGTTTGAAATAAAACTTCTGGACCCGTTTTAATAGATATCAGTATACAAGAAATGTCATTCCCGCCTGCGCGGGAATGACGACATTATTTACCCGAATGCAGGATGAATTGTTTCTTTCAGTATATTTTGTTTTCCCAGAATTAAAGAAGAAGAAAGAATAATCAGATTCTAACTGACTCTCAATCTACCTTGCAAAGGTTTCCTTCAGGAAATCCTGCATGTCCTGCCAGGATTTCTTGTCGGCCTCTGCATTGTACCCCACCGGAATGCCGAATTTCTCGGCATAGATGTCTGCACCCGGATTGGTAAAGCTGTGTTTGGCACCGGGGTAGGAAATAAATTTGTAATCCGCGCCGGCATCTTTCATTTCCCTGAGAAAGGCCTGGATCTGCTCCGGGGTGGTCATTTTGTCATCAGCACCATCGCAGACGAGTATCCGAGCTTTAATCACTCCTGGTGCGGCAGGCTTGTCCGTGGCCAATGAACCGTGAAAGCTGACCACCGCATCCAGGTCAAGCCCCTGGCGTGCCATCTGCAGGACGACCCCGCCTCCGAAACAGTAACCGATAGCAGCTATCTGTTCAGGGTTCACGGTGGCATGTTCCTGCAGAACCCGCAGCGCTGCCAGGAACCGTTCTGTTGCCATGGGCATGTTCTGCCTGATTTCTGTCGCAAATTTACCGGCGTCATCGGGATGTTCCGCCTGTTTGCCGTCCCCGTACATGTCTACCGCCAATGCCGTATAGCCCAGTGCCGCCAGCATCCGGGCTCTTTCCCGGGCATATTCGTTATGCCCCCACCATTCGTGTACTACCAGGATTCCCGGTCTTTTACCCGCTATGTTATCATCATAGGACAGGTATCCCTGCATGGTAAAATCCCCGGCCTTATAGGTGACGGGTTCCCCGATGATGGCACCGGCAGCTTGGGTGTTCCAGCACAACAGCAGCAGTAAAGCAAGAATGATTCTTTTCATGGCAGCCTCCACTTTTTCTATGAATCAGAGAACAGTAATAATATATGGTATTCGTTTGCATTGAATTGGTATAGTATAAACCCAAGACAGAAAAATTAAAGCAGTTTAATGAGCCAATCTCTTAAAAAGGAAAACGTATGTTCTGTCCTGTATGCCGCGCCGAATATAGAGAAGGTTTTCTTGAGTGCACCGATTGTGATGTGGACCTGGTTGAAAACTTGGAGCCGCTTCCGGAAATGCCCGGTTTTGCCAAGCTGGCAACCCTTTTCAGTGAAGGAGACATTGCCGTTATCAAGACAAGTTTCGATAAGTCGGGGATTGAATATTACATTGACGGTGAGCAGTCGCACCGGCTGGCACCGGTCCCTCTGGCAGCAAGGCTGATGGTGCGGGAGGATTTCAGGGAAGAGGCGGAAAGTATATTAAAAGATTTGGACTTACTTTAGGACGGCTGCCGGATTCCCATCCTGAAATCACGCGCTATGATCTGATCCCTTTTGTTTCTTCAGCTTGAGAAAAGACCAGAAGCCACCCGACCGGGTGCATGACTTGCTGCTTCAGGCCACAAGGTTGCGGGCTGCCATGCGCATGTTAATTGCCGCAAAACCGTAAATAGCGACAACAGCTATAACAACTATCAAAAGCCACTTCATAAAACGTTTCCTGTCTGAATCAGATTATTTCCTTTATTGTTAATTTATAACCATTCTGAATAATTCTGGCAATGATCTATTCCCGGTCATTCCTTCAGATACTGAGAGCAGTTATCCGGTTTGCAGAAAGAGAGGCAAGGGGAGGGCAGATCTGGAATTATTCGGCTTGTGTCTGGAATGCGAGAAGCAGATCCCGTCAGCCGGGCTGATGATCATGCCTGAATCCGACATGGGTGTTGATTGCGCCCCAGAAAGGGGCTGATTTTGTTTCTGCCAGAACCAGACTTTTCTTTAGCGCTGCCAGGGACTAAGACTCTTATTCAGCGTCAGCCTCTGTACTTTCTTTACTTTCAGCACTGGCACTGCCGGCGGCTGCGGGAATGGCGGTCTGGGTTTCAGTTTCCTGTAACGTCTTCTTCAATTGATCTATTACTTCGCAGATTATGGATTCGGCCCCCGCAAACCAGACAAAGTTTTCATCTGACTCCTCTGAATTTGAGACCACCCATGATCTTTTCAAGACAATCAGTTTTGAAAGTATATACTTGACGTTGCTACAGAAGTCTTTGCTTGAGTCTTCGCCGCCGCTCTCTATTATGTCCTGCGCCGACTTCAGCTTCGCAACACCCTGCTGGAGCAGAGCTGCCGCACCCTCGAACCACATAATATGCGGGTTGTCTTTTTGGGCAATACAGGTGCCCCTGCATGAATCTCTCAGAATATAAAGCTTGGAGATGCAATCCTTAATGCCGTTATTTTTTTTAGCCTTTTTGCTCATCATGTCCTCCCGCGATAAAGACCTTTATTGTAGTACAAATTTTTTTCGGTATTTCCATTCCCATTACAACTTTGACCCGTCAGGATATGTATATGTCATATTTTGACCCGTCAGGATATGTATATGTTCCTTTTCCGCGCCTTTCCCCGTCTCTCCACTCCCCTTCATATTCTGAACCGTCAGCATATGTGCAGGTCCCGATACCGTGTTTTGCCCCATCCTTCCATTCACCTGCATATTTGTCTCCATTGGCATATGTGCAGGTTCCCTGGCCGTTTGCAAAACCATTCTTAAATTCGCCTACGTGTTTGTCCCCATTTGCCGTCCAGGTTCCCTGGCCGTGGAACTTCCCCTCCTTCCATGCCCCCTCATATTTTGAGCCGTCAGGATTTATCAGGGTCCCATGGCCGTGTGGTAAACCATCCCTGCATTCGCCTTCATATTTTGAACCGTCGGGATGTATGAGTGTCCCGTGACCGTGTGGCAGGCCGCCCTTGCATTCGCCTTCATATTTTGAGCCGTCAGGGTTTATCAGGGTCCCGTGGCCGTGTGGTAAACCATGCTTGATTTCACCTTCATATGTTGAACCATCAGGATATGTTACATTCATGAACATGATTAATCTCCACCATGGTAGACAGGTCCTGAATATTCGGGAAATAGCTGTTCAGTAACCCGTATAATTTTTTCGGCACTTTAGGGCCTGAGAGCTGCTCATGCCAAATTATATAAATTCAACAATAGTATATGTTGCAAGATTCATGCCCGCGCCATGGAGGCAAATTTTATCTTTTATTTCAAGTGGTTGAGTTGTCTTAAAGGACGAACATCCGAGAAAAAAGCGATTAGCTCCGGGAATCCGGAAAATAGTTTCCGGATTCCCGGAACATGGAGTGGTAATTTACCACGAAACTCCTTTTAGTTGTGCTTGCAGCAAATGGCTGGAGAAAAAAAGCACAGCCATTTCCGGCCCTGCCTTTCTCAGATATTTTTATGAGATATTTTGGGATTATATTCTTTTATTACAGGATAAACCAGAATATCACGCAAGGCTTTTTCAATATCATCATGAAAATCTGAAGCTGTTTCCTGGTATAGAGAAAAGTCTCTGTTTTCAGCAATGTCAGTAATTATATGATTATTGAATAAAACATCATTTTCCGGGAACCACAAATCTGAAGGTGAAGTATTGTAAATTTTGCTCATAAATTTATTAGATGCCCCTTTTTTTAAAAAAAAGACCTTGTCTTCTTTAAAAGATTCAAAAATGGTTTTTTTAATAGAACCTGTCAGGTTGTTAGCCATGCCATACCTGTGAAACCCTAACTTCTTTTCTCCGTATATAAAGCGGGCAGTTCCTCCCATATAGGCAATAGTGCAGGCGCTTAAGCAGCCTTTATTGGTGCTGGTAATAAGTCCCTTTTCCTCGATAAATTCTCTCAGCAGCCTTGCTTCAAGAACCCGTCCGCCATAACTGTTCAGGTGGATTACTTTGATTGATGGATATTTATTGAAAGTTTCATGCAATGCTTTTGTCAGGCCAGTTTTTATTACCCCGGTTATTTCGACTTCTTTTTTGTTGTCCATTACTCTGATGGAGTATGTTGTCGTGTCTGCATCCTGTGCAAAGATGCAGATAAATTTATGTAAACCCGGGAGTAGCTCCTGCACCATGCAACTGCTACTTATAAGACCAAATATCACAAGCGCCTTTACGGTATTGGCCCAGAATTTTCGTTTGGTTTTCTGGATGTGGTTGTTGGCTGACCGCCATACACCCAGAATCTGCCAGGTTATTACAGTGAAAGCGATACAGTAAAGCGTTATGTAGATGTAGAGATCGTGTATGGTGCTGGTTATAAGCTCTTCAGGGTATATGGAAAGAAGAAAGTAAAAAAGAATGCCCACGACCACGTAATTTATCCAATAGCTTTTTGTCAGCGAATATTCTCCCTCCCAGTGGAGAGTAAAATAATTTTTGCTTGCATGCGTGGGAGAAACACCGGGTTTGTTTTTTTGCAGAGATTTTTCCGGTCGCAATTCCCCATATGCAGGAGAGAATTTGGGTGGATCCGTTTTGTCGGACAGGTTTGCAGCATATTGCAGATAGGATCTTTTCTCTTTCATGTTTCACGATTCCACAAAATTTCTCTATATGTTTGCTATCATGAAGGTAGCTTGCAAAAACCACACCTAAAAAATTTATTAATTTTTCTTTCATTATATCAAATAGATAAGAATTGTTGGCCGGATTGCTGGAATAATATTTGGGGTTTTTTCCGAATTTATGGAGGCCATATTCCAAATTTTTGGAACATGGCCTGCTGTAAAACAGTTTGGAAATTTGTCAGGCGAAGTTCGAATGTCTCGCCAGAAGAGTAACTTTTTCCAGCACAAATTCTTATACATCTTTTAATCCCACAAAAAGATCCTGCCCTAAATTGAATCTTTTTTGCCTCGGGAATAAAGCCAGGAAGCTAAAGTCAATATCCCGTATAAGCCACCGATAAAAAGCATCTGTTGCATATGGGTGCTGATCTCATAGTAGACAATAAATAGTGTGCCCAGCAGCAGGCCCAAAAGGGAAAAAACGGTCAGGACGGCAGAAGAATCCGTTACGTCATGTATTTTATAATTTGCATAGGCCACCAATACTGATACCAGTAAAAAGGTTACGCTGCCGAATTCAAGAATTACTTCCAGTGAACCGGCCAGGACCAGGAAAAAAGCCAGGCCAGACATTGTAATAATTGCGTAAACGGGTATCTGGTCTTTACGTTTTGCCAAAAAGGGTGGGAAATAGCCATCTTTAGCAATAACAGCCATTTGCCTGGATGCTCCGAATACCGTCCCGCTGATAGCACTGCTCGTGGCCAGAAGCGCGCCAATAATTACAAGTTCAGTTCCCCAGTGCCCCAAAATCTTCTCAGCTCCGGAAGCGAGCGCATACTCCTTGTTTTTTATTATGTCTTCAAATGGAATTGCCAAAATAGCGCCCAATGAAATTACCAAATAAATGAGAATGGCTAAAAAGATCGCAGAATAAATAGCTCTTGGAATATTTCTTTCCGGTTTTTCCATTTCATTAACAGCGTTTATAACAAGCTGGAATCCCTCATAGGCAACAAATGTAATTGAGGCTACAATGAATATGTCCAATATTGTTATGTCACCGTTATTTTGCAGCAATGTGGGAAGAGTCGTATGGCTGTTGTTGATCAGAACAAATGAGATTACAACCAGTATGATCAGTTTTGTGTACACCATTAAATCTTCAATTTTTCCCATACCTTTGACGCTCCAGACATTGATGAGCATGAAAACTGAAATTATTGCACCGGCAACAATTTTGCGCATCCATTCACTGTCGGCAAAAGCGAAACCGCTTATGGCATAGGAGGCAAAAGTATAGGAATAAAGGGCAAGGGTGCTGATATAGCCGAATATCACCCACCAGCCAATGAGTGATGCTGCAAAGGGAGAGTCGGGAAAAGTTTTTTTATAAAATGAGTATGTAGCGCCTTCATCTTTATAGTAGACCCCCAGTTTTATATAAGAATAAGCTGCCAATGCAGCAAGCACACCGCCCATAATAATTGCTATTGGCGTCAATACGCCGATCATGGAGACAGAAATACCCAGAATAGTAAAAATTCCCCCACCCACCATGCCGCCAAGGGCGATAGCAATCAACTCGGGAATGCCCAGGGCCTTGTTCCGCTTTCTGTGTATCGAATCATTGGGATGACTGGCAAACAGCATAATTCCCTCTGGCAAGTAATAATTCTGCAATGATCAGGTCCGGCTGATCCTTCTGCAGCCACTGGAATAAAACCGCCTTTCATAAAATCTGATGAATGCTGGTACTGTACAACAAAATTTAACAAAAATGCACTTGGTATAATGTTGAGGCGGCCAAAGAGATATATTTCTAAAGTATATTTTCTTGCCAGCTGTTGAAGTGTCCATCCGGCTGGCAGATCCGACTAAGTAAAGTTATTTTTTATCAATAGTTTTGTGCGTTGTGTTATAATAGAATTACATGACATAATTTCTATTTTTTGGGTGTTCAAACTATCCTGAAGGACAACGAATGAAAGACGCATTCAGTTATGCCGATGAACTTGGTCCGGCCAAAATCATTCATGTCTATGAGCCCTCTGTGAACATGAAAGCTGTTCTGGTAGTTGACAATGTTGCCAAAGGCCCTTCCATCGGAGGGATCCGCATGGCCGAGGATGTCAGCACTGAAGAATGTTGGCGCCTGGCGCGTGCCATGACCTTTAAAAATGCAGCTGCGGGCTTACCCCACGGCGGCGGCAAGATTGTCGTGTACGGCGATCCTAAGATGGCCAAGGACCAGAAACAAAGAATCCTTCGCGCCCTGGCCTCTTCCCTGCGTAATGAGGAAGATTACATTTTCGCGCCGGACATGGGCACTGATGAAGAATGCATGGCCTGGATCAAGGATGAAGTGGGCCGGGTTGTCGGCCTGCCCCGTGAGATTGGGGGTATTCCGCTGGATGAAATCGGCGCAACCGGCTGGGGCCTCAGTCATGTTACAGATGTGGCCTTGAAATTTTGTGATTTTGACATCCAGGGTGCCAGGATGATTATACAGGGTTTCGGTGCAGTGGGCAAAAACACCGCCATGTTTCTGCGCGACCAGGGTGCTCTACTTGTAGCAACAGCGGACACGCAGGGTGCTGTTTATAATGTTGATGGCCTGGACATTGAGGCGCTCATTACCTTGAAGGAACAGGGCAAGTCGGTGACTGATTACAGCGATGCCGAAAAAATGGATGGGGACGCTTTAATTGATACTGAATGTGACATATGGATCCCCGCAGCGCGTCCTGATGTAATCCATGATGACAATGTAGGACGGCTCAGAACAAAGTTAGTCGTGGAAGGCGCCAATATCCCTATTACCCATAGTGCGGAAAAAACCCTGCATAAACGGGGTATCCTCTGTATCCCTGATTTTATCGCCAACGCCGGCGGCGTCATTTGCGCTGCCATGGAATACCGGGGTTCCAATAAAACTGCCGTCTTTCAAAGCATCGAGGAAAAGCTCCGCCGTAATACTGAAATGGTGCTGAATAGAATGAAAAATGAAGGAGTGCTGCCGCGGCAGGCTGCCGTGGAACTGGCAACAGAACGGGTGAAAAAAGCCATGAGTTACCGCCGCTTTTCGTTGTTTTCAACGGCGCCGGGGTTTGTATAACAAATGGTGGGGCAACTTATGTAAAGGTGCAGGTATGTTTCGCATCCGCTTTCATGGGCGTGGTGGTCAGGGCATGAAAACCGCCAGTCGTATTCTTGGTACTGCCTTCTTCCTTGAAGGTTTCGAAGTGCAGGATGCACCGCGTTATGGCGCTGAGCGTCGCGGCGCTCCTATCTTTGCATACGTTCGGGCAGACAAAAATACTATCAACGAGCGCGGCATTATCGTTTGCCCCGACCTGGTGGTGGTTGCCGATGACAGCCTGGTGCCTGTACCAGCTGCGGATGTGCTGCAGGGTGTTGGCGATAACACGGTTATCCTGATCAACAGTCATGAAAATGACGACACCTGGCAACATCGGCTCAATATCAAAAGCCCCATCGTAATTCTTCCTGTGACGGAAGAACTTGAAGACCGCGCCGAACTGCGCTACATCGGGGCAACGTGTGCCGGCGCTGCCGCCTGCCTGCTGGGTGTTATTTCCAAAGACAAGCTCAGCAGAGCCATACAGGAGGAACTGGGTCACCTGGGTAAAGCAGTCGTTGCAAAAAATACTTCCAATGCCCTTGCCGCATTCACGTACATGGAAATGCATGCAGCGCTGAAAGTTACTGAAGGGCGCGCCATATCCGCGCACAGGTATACCAGGCCGCAATGGACCGACGTTCCCTTTGAGGATGCCCGCATATCCGCGCCCATCATTCATGGGGCACTGACCAGCATAGAAGTTAATACCGGTATATGGCGCACCATGCGACCGATTATCGATTACGGTTTGTGCAAAGGCTGCTGGTGGGTGTGCAGCACTTTTTGTCCCGACAGCGCAATTACTGTTAAAGGAAACCGGCCTGCAGTTGATTATGACCACTGCAAAGGCTGCCTGGTGTGCGTGGCCCAATGTCCGGCGCATGCCATTGCTGCTGTTCCCGAAACACAGGCTATGGATGAAGAGAAAGCATCCCAGGGAGCAGCATCATGAGCCGCCGCCTGCTGACCGGCAATGGCTCCGCCGCCTGGGGTGCACGCCTGGCGAAAGTCGACTATATCCCTGCCTTTCCCATAACGCCCCAGACTGAAATCATCGAAACGATTGCCGAGTGGATTGATAAGGGGGAGATGGCGGGCCGCATGGTTACCCTGGAATCCGAACACTCTATGATTACTGCCGCCGGTGCAGCCTCCGCAACAGGTGTACGCGTATTTACTGCAACGTCCAGCCAGGGATTACTCTATGCTATTGAAATGATATACAATGTCGCCGGATGGCGCACCCCATTTGTCCTGGTTAATGTATCACGCGGACTTTCCGCTCCTATCACCCTCGAACCGGACCATAATGATGTGCTTGCCACCCGTGACTGTGGTTTCCTGCAAATCCATTGTGCCACCTGCCAGGAAGTTCTGGACAGCACATTAATAGCCTTTCGCCTGGCTGAACATGAACGGGTAAGACTGCCGGTTATTGTCAATCAGGATGGCTTTTATCTGTCTTTTACCCGCGAACCGGTGAAAATTCCTGATGCCAAGCTGGCTGCCGAGTTTGTCGGCGAATACAACCCTGAAAATATGAGTTTTCGCGCATCCTCGCCGTCCAGTCAGGCAGTCGCAGTATTAGGCGCCGGCCCCTATTCTTATTTCCGCTATGAAACCCATCTGGCATCCCTGCAGGCATTGTCCGTGTATGACGCCATCGCCCGGGAATTTAAAGAGCGTTTTGGCCGCTACCATCCCATTGTGGAAACCTATCGAACAGATGATGCCCAATATGCATTTGTTATGATGGATTCATTTGCCACCAAAGCCAAGGATGCAGTGGACCGGTTACGCGAGAACGGCGTGAAGATCGGACTTCTCCGTCCGCGCCTGCTGCGTCCCTTTCCGGAACAGCAGATTCAGGAGGCCTTGGCCGGCAAGAAAGGAGTTGCCGTGATTGACCAGAATCTGTCCATGGGCAAGGGTGGTGTCCTGCATACTGAAATTGCCTCAGCCTTATATGGCCGGCATGACGCACCGCCGATTCTCGCAAGCTTCATCGGCGGACTGGGCGGCCGCGATATCAGTGCCGAAGAATTTTACGAGATCGCCGCAATTTTGCAGGATGGGGTAGAAAAAAACACGACCCCGGCGCCGCGCTTGCTATATACCGAAAAGGAACTCCGTGCCATGCGCAAGCTGCAGGCCATTGCCCATGTTGAACGTGAAGAGTTGCAAACGAACAGGAAGTCAGGGAAATCATGACCGTGAAACAGGGTAAACGTCTGAAAGAACTTCCCTCCACACATTTATTGGGAACAGGTACGCCAATGTGTGCCGGTTGCGGCGGCCTGGAAGTTTTGCATGAGATCTATGACATCCTCGGTGCAAATACCGTATTCACCAATGCCGCCGGCTGCATGACCCTGTTGTCGGTCTATCCTTTTACGCCGTTTCGCGGCTCCTGGCTCTATACTGCGATGGCCTCAGCCCCCGCCGGAGCCCAGGGCATTCGCGACGCCCTGGATATCCTGCTGGAGAAAAAGCGCATCCCGCCTGAAGAGGATTTGCAGGTCGTCACCTTAACCGGTGATGGTTCTGCCTATGGCATGGGTCTGTCGGCCACATCCGGCGCTATTGACCGTAATCTGGATTTTATTTATCTCTGTTATGACAACGAGGGGTACGGTAACACCGGCCAGCAGTATTCCTCTGCCACACCGCATGGAGCCATCACCGCCACCAGCAGGACATCGCACGGCTATCCAGGTTATAAAAAGGATTTGTTCTCGATCTGGGCGGCCCACAAACCTGCTTATGTTGCCACTATTATAGGCGCCGAACCGCTGGACCTGGTGCAGAAGATCGAAACACTGCAAGGACTGCGGGGACCACGCCTGCTCATCAGCCTGGCACCCTGTCCCACCGGTTGGGACTTTGACCCCAAACTGACGGTCGAGATCGGCCGCCTGGCTGTGCAGACCGGCATCTGGCCATTAAAAGAATTTAAAGACGGCAGGATAAGACACACCAGGATCCCGAAGCAACGCAAGCCGGTGGAGGAATACTTGAAACTGCAAGGCCGCTTCAACCACCTGTTTGAACCGGAGCGGGCCGGGCAGGAAATTGCCGGGATCCAGGCCCGGATTGATCAGTATTGGGACAAGGTAATTGACGCAGACAAATAAAAGTTATTACCACCGCGGCGGTGATATGCCGCTGCTCGGCACTACTATTCCGGAACATTTTTTATCCGTCGCCGAAAAACATCCGGCCCGGGAAGCGGTCGTCTCCCTGCCGCAGCAGAGGAATTTGACCTATCAGCAATTCTCTTCTGCCATTGATAAACTGGCATGCGGTTTAATGGGATTGGGTTTTAAACGGGGTGACCGCATTGGAGTCTGGTCCACCAATAATATCGAGTGGCTGTTGTTGCAGATGGCCACCGCACGCATCGGCGCTATCCTGGTCAACATCAATCCCGCCTATCGCATCAGCGAACTGGAATATGCCCTGCAGTGTTCCGAGGTTAACGGCCTGTTTGCCATCCCGCGGTTTCGCAGCAGTGATTATAGCGCTATGCTCCTGGAACTGCTGCCGCAATTAAACGCTGACAATACTGAACTGGACAGCAAAGCTTTCCCGCAACTGCATCGCGTCGTGCTCTACGATCCGCAAGACCCTATGCTGACCAGGACGCAGGTGCCGGGCTTTACCACCTGGCAGCAAGTGATCAACGGTGCCGGGACCATTGCCCGGGAAGAACTGGATGCAGTCACTGCGCAGCTGGATTGTGATGATGTCATCAACATTCAGTACACGTCGGGTACGACCGGTTTTCCCAAGGCGGTAATGCTGACCCACCACAATATTCTCAACAATGCCTGGTTCAGCGCTCAGGCCATGCACTTTTCGGAGAAAGACCGTTTGGTGGTGCCGGTTCCGTTTTATCACTGCTTCGGCATGGTCCTGGCCAACCTGCTATGCTTTTCTGTCGGTGCCTGTGTCGTCATCGCCAGTGAACACTTCGATGCTGAAAAAGTCCTGCAGGCCGTGGAACTGCAGAAGTGCACCGCAATTCATGGCGTGCCTACAATGTTTATCGCTGAACTGGAACTCGCAAATTTCAAGCAGTATGACCTGTCCAGCCTGCGTACAGGTATCATGGCCGGAGCGCCATGCCCGCCGGAGTTGATGAAGCGGGTCATCAACGATATGCATTGCAGGGAAATTCTTATCGGGTACGGCGAAACCGAGGCCTCACCGCTGACGCATCTCACCAGCCGCGATGACAGTTTCGAACGACGCATCAACACCGTCGGCCGCAACCTGCCGCACCAGGAGGTGAAGATAGTTTCCACCGAAACCGGTCGGACAGTTGCGCGGGGCGAAGTGGGCGAGATCTGTTTTCGCGGGTATCACATCATGCGGGGGTATTATGGCCAGCGGGAAAAAACGGGCGCGGCCATTGATGATGCCGGTTGGCTGCATTCCGGGGATTTGGGCACTATGGATGCCAATGGATATATTAAAATCACCGGGCGCCTGAAAGAGATGATCATCCGCGGCGGCGAGAACATCTACCCGCGCGAGATAGAGGATTTTCTTTTTACCCACCCCAAGATTGCCGAAGTGGCTGTTTTTGGTGTTCCCGACGAGTTTTATGGTGAGGAGCTGGCATGCTGGATAGGGCTGCACAAGGGCGAAACCGCTACGGAAGAGGAGATCCGCGATTTCTGCAAAGACAGGATCGCCCACTTTAAAATCCCCAGGCACATCAGATTTGTTGAGACATTTCCCATGACCGTCACCGGCAAGTTGCAAAAGTTCAAGATGCGCGAACAGATGCAGAAAGAGCTGGCCGGACGTAAAAAGAATCGACGCGCGCACTAGAAAAGAGTCCGTATTTCCTGCCGGAACACCGGCATCTCTGCGGCATACGTACCAATAATGAAAACTACGGGCAGGGGGGTTTAACTACTACTCTTAAAAAGAGTGGATCATGCGTTGTCCCTCCAAGGGACTTTGTTTTACGTTCTAAACAAATGACTTATGCCGTTTCACGCAGCCGAGCAGCGGAGTAAAGAACGGATAAGCGACTCGGCGGAGCGTTAGCGACTTTCCGATGTCGCCCGTTCTTTATGAGCAGCGCAGGGCAGTCCCGCCAAGCGGGACCAAGTGATCGGCTGCCCTTTTTGGTTCGTTTTTGGGCAAACAAAAATGAACATAAATAGAAAAAGATGGTTTTTATTATCCCACCTTCTTTTGTCGACATACGAAACTGTTGAACCCTGCTGAGCAGAGCTCCGGTTGCAGACTTAACCCTCAAGGCTGAACTTTTTGAGCCGCGCTATTACCCGGTCTCTGCCAATGGCCATGAGGACGTCAAACAGTCCGGCACCTGCCGCCTGGCCGGTGACCACGGTCCGGACGCCGTTGATGAGGATGCCGGCCTTGATGTCAAGTTCATCGGCCAGCTCCCGGATAACCCTTTCAGCCTCCTCCTTGTTGAAGTCCGCCAGGCCGGCAAAACGGTCGGCCAGCAGGCCGAGCCATTCCCTGATCCGTTCGTATTTCTCAAGGTTTTTCTTGACCGGCCTGGGATCCATTTCAAAGGTATCGCTGAAATAGGCCCGGCCCGGCCCGGTAAAATCCTTCAGGGTATGAAACCTGCTGCGGATAAGATCAATGGTGTTTATAAACCATTCTTTACTGGCGCCTTCATAGGAGTCGTTCCAGAGATCTGCCGCACGCAGTTCTTCTTTAACCAGGGGGATCAGATCTGTGATCGGCATGGTGCGCAGATAGTGGGCATTAATGGAAAGGGCCTTGGGGTCAGTGATGAACTTGGGGTCGTCCTTGGTATAGTTGAAGATTGAATTGGCCTTATTCATGCCTTCCAAAGTAAAGATTTGAATCAGTTCCTCTTTGGAGAAGATTTCCTGGTCACTGGCCGGCGACCAGCCCAGAAGCACCAGGAAGTTGACCAGGGCCCAGGGCAGAAAGCCGTTCTCCTTGTAAAACTGGACAGTTACCACCTCGCCGTGCGATCGTTTTGAGATTTTTGCCTTCTGGGGATCGAGGGTGAGCGACATGTGGGCAAAGACAGGAACCGGGGCTCCAAGGGCTTCATAAATGAGGATCTGCCGCGGCGTATTACCCAGGCCGTCCTGCCCCCGGATAATATGGGTAATGCGGTCCCGGATATCGTCAACGACGTTGCTCAGTAAATACAGGGGGGTGCCGTTTGAGCGGAGGATGACAAAATCCTCGATATCCCTATGGGCTTTTTCAATGCGGCCGTATACCTTGTCTTCAAAGACAACCGAGCCGGCACCGGCGGGAACTTTGAAGCGAATGACATAGGGAACATTCAGGGCTTCTTTGCGGGCGGCTTCTTCAGGACTCAGCTGCAGGCAGGTGCGGTCATACTGGTAGGTTGTCTTGGCTGCCACAGCTGCCTGCCGTTTTGCCTCAAGCTCCTCCTTGGTGCAGAAACATTTGTAGGCATGCCCGGTGGAAATTAATGTATGGGCTGTTGCAACATGCTCCCTGATATGGTCGGACTGATAATAGGGGCCTTCGTCCCACGTTATTCCAAGCCAGTTGAGACCGTCTATTATACCGGCAATTGAATCTTTTGTTGATCGTTCAACATCGGTATCCTCAATCCGCAGTATGAGCTTGCCCTTATGTTTCCTGGCATAGAGCCAGTTATAAATGGCGGTCCTGGCGCCGCCTATATGCAGATAACCGGTAGGGCTCGGGGGAAACCGCAGTCTGATTTCTGACATTATTTTCTCCTGTCTGATAGTATCCCGGCCTGTATGTCCTGGGAATTATTTATGAGTGTAAATCTTAAGGTTGCTGTATATAAATCTTTTCAATAATACAATCAATAGGCAGAAGCAGCAGAAAAAGCGATTTTTTATTCTGACGTATGGAAAAGAATGAAAGAATTGAAAAGTAAAAGGGTTTATTGTTTATTTGCACTATCTGATGAAAAGCATTTTTTCGGGCATTATGATAAACACCAGGCGGAAAGGTATTGCGTCCGCAGCATAATGCTTGTATTAAGCCGCATTGATGAATGCGGGACTTTTTATATTTGTAACAATTTTAAAGCTTTTTCTTGACTTGTTTAAATAAGATTTTTACGTTTTTGAGTCTTTAGTGGATTCAGTAAATAGGGTTCTGCCAGGGGCATGATTTATTCCTTATCCTCCGGCCTTGACCCTGAATGCAGGTAAAATATTGATACAGCCCGGCTGGAAGGGACGGGTGTTTTCCCGGAGAATGAAGGAGAAACAATGAAGGTTCTTATAAGTGATAATTTAGCCCCTGTCGGAGCACAGATCCTCACGGATGCAGGTCTTACAGTAGATATCAAAACCGGTCTGGCTCCTGAAGAGCTGAAGAATATTATCCCGGAATATGAGGGACTTGTTATCCGCAGTGCCACAAAGGTGACAGCGGAAATCATAGAGGCGGCGTCCAACCTTAAAGTTGTGGGCCGGGCCGGCATCGGGCTTGACAATGTTGATGTGGCAGCTGCCAGCAAGCGTGGCATAGTAGTAATGAATGCCCCGGACGGCAATGCCACAACAGCCGCGGAACATGCCATCGCCATGATGGTGGCACTTGCCAGGAATATTCCCCAGGCCACTTCTTCCATGAAGGAAGGCAAATGGGAAAAGAAAAAGTTCATGGGCCGTGAACTGACGGGCAAGACCCTGGGAATTATCGGCATCGGCAGAATTGGCAGCATAGTGGCAGAAAGGGCTCAGGGCCTGAGAATGCAAGTAATTGCCTACGATCCCCATATGCCCGAAGAACTGGTGAAGAAACTCGGCGTTGAGCTCACCACCCTTGATGAGGTGTGCCGGAAAGCAGATTTTATTTCTGTGCATGTGCCCATGACAAAGGACACCAAGCATCTTATTTCAACGCCACAGTTCAAGATCATGAAAAAGGATGCCATGTTCATAGACTGTGCCCGCGGCGGAGTTGTCGATGAACAGGCGCTGTACGAAGCCCTTACCACCGGCGAGATCGGCGGTGCGGCCCTGGATGTTTTTGAGGTTGAGCCTACCACCAGGGAAAACTGCCCGTTGCTTGCTTTGGATAATTTTATCTGCACCCCGCATCTTGGCGCTTCCACCAGTGAGGCCCAGGAGAATGTCGCTGTTGCCATTGCCAAGCAGATAGGTGAGTATTTGAGAACCGGCGTGGTAAGCAATGCGGTGAATGTGCCTTCCGTAAGCAGCGATGTGCTGTCCAAGGTCGGCCCCTATCTTACCCTGGCGGAGATGCTGGGCTCTTTTCATATGCAGATTGCCAAGGGCGGCGTCGAAGAAGTCAATCTGGAGTACATCGGTGAATTTGAAGAACTGACAACAGGCCCGATTACAGTGGCCTTTCTCAAAGGACTGTTCACACCTATCCTGCAGGATGCGGTGAACTATGTCAATGCGCCCCTTATCGCCAAGGAAAGAGGTATACGGGTAGTGGAATCGAAGACAGGTCATTCCGATGATTTTACCAGCCTGCTTTCAATCCGGGTGAAGACTACGGAAGGGGAAAATATGCTGGCCGGAACCGTTTTCGGCAAAAGCGAACCACGGCTGGTAAGGATGAACACCTTCCGCCTGGAGGCACTCCCCACCGGTCCCATGCTTTTCGTCTACAACAAGGATGTCCCGGGTGTCATCGGTGCCCTTGGTACAACCCTGGGTAAGCATGACGTTAATATCTCAAGAATGACCGTGGGCCGCGAGATGGAACACGGGCGCAATATTATCCTGCTCAATACCGATAATGTGATCAGCAAGGAGCTTCTAAAGACCGTGCAGCAGCTTGAACATATTGATGATGCCATGGCTTTGGAGCTTCCCCATTATGCAGAAGTCTGAGCAGAGGGACGTGTACCTGGAAACCGGAGAATATTGAGGTGAACAGCATGGAGAAGAACGAAGAATGCAAACCGTGCCCTGAAGGCCAGGTCAGAAAGGATGGCAAATGTGTTATGCCGGAAGTTACTTTTACAGCCCTGGTTATGTCGCTTAACACCTCAGCCCTTTTTCACCTGGGTGAAATCAGTGATCCCGGCACCGGAGAGAAGAACCAGGATTTGGTCCTGGCCAAGCATACCATAGATACCCTGAAGCTGCTGGAGGATAAAACCAAGGGCAACCTGAACGGTGAAGAGCAGGATCTTTTGAAGCATATTCTTTACGATCTCAAGATGCGTTATGTTGCCAAAGCTGACAAAAAACAATAAGCCCTGCATGCAAAAATAATCTGCACTTCAATTCAGGCTTTCGGCATCCGCACCCGCAATTCGTGAAACAGACCGGCCAAACAGTAAAGAGTCCAACCCTTACCCTGCAGGCTCCGGCCAAGATCAATCTTTTTTTGAAAATACTGAACCGGCGCCCTGACGGCTACCATGAGATTGAAAGCCTGATGCAGAAGGTCGGGCTTTTCGATATTCTGCATCTTTCAAGGCAGGGGGAGGGTATTGCCCTTTCCTGTCCGGGCAGCCCGGTTCCTGAAAACCGGGAGAATCTGGCTTACAGGGCTGCCCATATCTTTTTTTCAGCCACCGGTATCGCGTCAGGGGTTAAAATTGTTCTGGAGAAAAATATACCTGTTGGAGCCGGGTTGGGAGGAGGGAGCAGTGACGCTGCGGCAGTGCTCCTTGGATTGAACAGGCTCATGGGTGCGGATCTGGAGCGGGAACGCTTAATGGATCTGGGGCGGCAGCTGGGGGCCGATGTGCCGTTTTTTGTGCAGGATTGCAGTGGGGCAGTGGCCACCGGCATCGGTGCAGATCTCCGGAAAGTTAAACCCTTGAGGGGGGTTTGGATTTTACTGGTGAATCCCGGTTTTGCGGTTTCCACGAGATGGGCCTATGAGAATTTCCCGTTGACATCCTACTCCAATCCATATATCTTAGCGCGGGGCCGAAAAATGACCGGGGTTTTCCCTGACGCGCCCCCTGCATTATTTGAAGAACTTGGCAATGATCTCGAAGCGGTGACAATAAAGCGCTACCCCGAGATTGGAGATATAAAGAAGGAATTGAAAAAGGCTGGAGCTGTTGCCGCTCTCATGAGCGGCAGTGGTCCAACTGTGTTCGGTCTATTTCCCGGCAAGGAAGAAGCCCGGCGCGGTTTTGTGCAGTTTGCCAAAGAATATGGTGTCAACGTATTTCTTGTCAGACCGTATATTCCTTGATTGTCTTTCACGAAAAATATATAATTATTTTTTTGTCTCAAAAGAATCGTTCCAGACGGAGCGGGTCGAGGCCGGGTCTAACGGAGACATTCCAGCGGCTTTTTTGCAGTTAAGCGCATTGGGGCGTCGTCAAGCGGTAAGACACAGGATTTTGGTTCCTGCATTCGGAGGTTCGAATCCTCCCGCCCCAGCCAGGAATATAATCTGCCACAGAAGCAGGGGTGATAAAGGTTTGGTGGCAGTGGTTAAATACAAACAAAACGAAAAGAGTCATGCCTAACATTATCAAGGTATTTTCCGGGAATGCCAACCCCGAACTTGCAAAAGAGATATGTGATTACCTCAAGATCTCATTGTCAAAGGTCGAGGTAAGAAGATTCAGCGACGGAGAGATTTTTATTGAAATCGGGGAAAATGTACGGGGTACCGACGCATTTGTCATTCAACCCACCTGTACTCCGGTAAACGATCATCTGATGGAGCTTGTCATCATGGTCGATGCACTGCGGCGTGCCTCTGCAAGAAGAATTACCGCTGTTCTGCCTTATTACGGGTATGCCCGCCAGGACAGGAAAGTGGCTCCGCGTGTGCCGATTACGGCTAAAGTAGTAGCTGAAATGCTTATGGTTGTCGGTGTGCGCCGGGTGCTGGCCATGGATCTTCATGCCGGCCAGATCCAGGGCTTTTTCAATATCCCTGTTGACCACCTGTATGCTGCCCCGGTCCTGCTTAAATATATAAATGAGCACTTTAATAATGTGGTCATGGTATCCCCTGATGCAGGCGGCGTCGAAAGGACCCGTGCTTTTGCCAAGCGCTTGAAAGCGGAACTGGCCATTATTGACAAGCGCCGTGATCGCCCGAATGAATCAAAAGCCATGAATGTCATTGGTGATGTTAAGGGCAAGACCGCAGTATTGCTTGATGATATGGTTGATACGGCAGGGACCCTATGTAACGCTGCAGCAATGTTGAAAGAGGCAGGTGCGGTTGAAGTGCATGCCTGCTGTTCCCATGGGGTACTCTCGGGTCCGGCTATTGAGCGGCTCGAAGCCTCTGTGATCGAGTCCCTGGTTGTGACAAACAGTATACCCCTGCGCGGCAAAGCCAAGGAATGCAAGAAAATTAAGGTGCTTTCCGTATCGCATCTTTTAGGAGAGGCCATACGACGTATTCATTCGGAAGATTCAGTGAGTTCCCTTTTTGTTTAAATAGTCGCGGTATTAGAAAAATTATTTGCAATGGAAATATTATTGACCGGAAGATTCAGGGTCGGAAGGCTGCTGGTATAAATCTTTTCGGGCTTATTTTTTAAGGAGGCAACAAAAATGATACAGCAGGATATGACTGCCGCAATGAGGCAGGATTTTGGCAAAGGAGCGGCGCATCGTTTAAGGCAAAGTGGATATGCACCGGCTATACTGTATGGGCAGAAATCTGAGCCCATAGCCCTTGCCATGGAGGCAAAAGCCCTGACCAGGGACCTTTTGCGGCTTCATGGCCATAATGTCGTGGTGAGCCTTGATATTGAAGGGGAAAAGGGAAAGAAAAAGCATCATGTGCTTATTAAGGATATACAGACGGACCCGGTTACGGATTCTATTCTGCATGTCGATTTCCTGGAGATCGATATGGACAAAGAAATCGTCCTGGATGTTGCGGTTGTATATACTGGTACGGCAAAAGGGGTTGACATGGGCGGCATTTTGAACATTATGGCGCATACTGTGAAAATAAAGGGAATGCCGCTTGCCATTCCTGATGAGATCACTGTAGACGTCACGCCTCTCGAATTAACGGGTCATGGTATTACCTGTGCGGATCTGGCTATTCCGGAGAATGTTATGCTGGATGAAGAGCCGGATAAAGTCTGCGTCTCCGTTGTTGCTCCAAAGGCTGCAGAAGAAGAGGAAGTTGAAGAAGAGGAAGCTGCTGAGGCAGAAGAAGGTGCCGAAGAGCCGGCCGAAGCTGAGGAGCCAGCCGCCTCCACAGAGGAGTAATCGGGTTCAGTTTTCCCTTCACAAAAAAATATATTGGGCCGGGAAAGCGAAGTACTTTTCCCGGCCTTTTATTTTGCAGTCGTTTGTGTCGGCCATTTTTTCCGGCACAACGAAATACATAACAGGGCTCTTACGCAATGTATTTGATCGCAGGTTTGGGTAATCCAGGGCAGCAGTATGCAGGAACAAGGCATAATGCAGGCTTCATGATGCTGGATTATCTTGCCGAAAAAAATAAACTGACCTTTACGGATTCCAAGTGGAAGGCTTTAGTTGCAAAAGCTATTGCCTGGAATGAGTCTGTTGTCCTGCTTAAACCTGAAACGTTCATGAATCTGAGTGGCACGGCTGTGGCACAGGCTGCACATTTTTATAAATTGCAGCCCGACCATATTATAGTCATCCATGATGACCTGGATCTGGAGCTTGGCCGTATAAAAATAGCATCAGGTGGTGGAGATGCCGGGCACAAGGGGATCCGTTCAATAATAGAACATCTCGGCACCAAAGAATTTCTTCGGATAAAAATAGGTATTGGGCGACCTGATCCCCCTGTTCTGCCAGAAAAATATGTGTTGGGTAAGTTCGACTCCGCCGAAAAAGAGGTAATTGCCCGCAAAATGTCTGTTGTATACGACGGCATTGGGATCTTGCTGCAGCAGGGAATTGCGGCAGCCATGACTTTGATTAACCGGAAGGAATCACAGGTTATTTCTTAGGAAGGCCTGGATGGATATCCTTGGATGGGAAGCCAGATTAAAGCAATCTTTGTATTTTTTGAAATTATATGTTATAGTGTCACATCCTGGTTTAGAAAAATACATCAAAACCACCTGGTGTACTATTTGTTTGGAACTTTTCTTGTAATAAACGTAGTGTAATTTTTACATTAAGGAGAGAATTTGTGTTTAATATCGGGCAAATGGCAGTTTATCCAGCTCATGGCGTAGGAGTTATCGAGTCAATTGAGCACAGAAGGATCGGTGAATGTGAACAGTCTTTTTATGTCATGAAAATCCTGAAGAATAACATGGTGATCATGATCCCGACGGCTACAAGCAAAAACGTCGGCCTGCGGAGTATAATTACCCCCAAAGAGGTTAAGGATGTTTTCGAGATTCTGCAGGAAAAGGATGTGGAGATCGGTGCACAGACCTGGAACCGGCGTTATCGTGAATACATGGAAAAAATAAAGACAGGATCTGTTTTTGAAGTCGCTGCAGTCTTGCGTGATCTCTACCTGCTCCAGGAAGATAAGGATTTGTCTTACGGTGAGAGGAAGATGATGGATACGGCCAAAAGCCTCCTGGTTAAGGAACTATCCATCGCCAATGAGACTGAAGAATGCAAGGTGGAAGAGAAGATAGAGCAGATTTTTTCCTGAAGGCCGCAAAAGAACTGCTACTGAAATCATTTCGATTCTGTTCTCCTGAATAATAAATCCCTTTTCTGGAAGAGTATAAAACGAAAAATAACAGGCTTCCCGGCAAACGTTTGATATCCTAAACGGCTTGCCGGGATTCACCCGATAATAAATCCTAACTAAGAATTACCTGTTCTTTCTCCCTGCAGATACATCTGAACCCGGGAAAGTGTAAAAGCGGCAAACCCCGGTACATGAATGTTCCCTGCATGTAATTTCCGCAAACTGTTACAGAGATTCCCGATTCACACTCCAGGCATATGAGTTTTTCAGGTAAAAACATTTTGTTTCCTCAGGCATGCTAGACACTGATTGCGCAGAAGAAAACAGGTTGGTGCAGGGAGAATGTATTAAGCTTGTTGTTCCAGATGCAAGAGAAGGGCAGCGGCTGGACCATTACCTTGTAGAAATGGTGCCCAATATCAGCCGCAGCCGGCTGAGCAATCTTATCCGCAAGGGATTCATTCTTGTAAACGGTTGTTCAAGCAAAGGGGGAAGCCGCCTCAAGAGCGGGGACAGAATAGAAGTAACTCTGCCGCCGCCTGAACCCCTTGCAATTCAGCCGGAGAAAGTCGAATTTGAACTCCTCTATGAGGATGATGATTTGCTGGTAATTGCCAAGCCGCCGGGTGTCGTTGTGCATCCGGCTTCCGGCCATAAAAAGGGGACGCTGGTCCATGGCCTTCTTGCTCATTGTTACAATCTTTCCGGGATAAGCGGTATAGAACGGCCCGGCATCGTCCACCGCCTTGATAAGGATACTTCCGGCATCATGGTCATTGCCAAAAGCGATAAATCCCATCATGGACTGGTTGAGCTTTTTAAGACGCGGCAGGTCAAAAAAACATATCATGCCATAGTTGTTGGGCGGCCTGGAGTACAAAAGGGCTGCATTTCACAGGCCATCGGCCGACACCGGAGCAACAGGAAAAAGATGGCTGTGCTGCCGCACGGCGGCAGAGAAGCGGTAACCTGTTGGTCTGTCCTGGAAGAGTTTGCAGACCCTCTGACCTATCTGGAAGTGCGACCGGAGACGGGGCGCACACACCAGATACGGGTTCATATGGCATATCTGGGACATCCCGTGGCAGGAGATGCTCTTTACGGGAACAAACTGCAGAAGCAAATTGCTGATACATATTGTATCCGGCGCCAATCCCTGCATGCTTACGCACTGTCCTTTACACATCCTGTAACCGGAAAAGATATGGAGTTTGTCTCGCCGGACTGGCCGGATATGCAGGCGGTGTTAAGAAAACTCAGGGAGCAGAAGCATTAAAACTAATGGTATGTATGTGCAGCCGGGAGCAATAGCAGCGTAAAAGGTGTTAGCAATGATCAGGAAAATAGGTCTTACGGGTGGTATTGCCTCAGGGAAGAGCCGGGTGGCTGAGATGCTGGCCGGAATGCTCGATTGTGTCCATATTGATGCCGATGAAGTCTGTCGCAGCCTGCTGGAACCTCATGCCGCAGGATGGCAGGAATTTTCCAGGGTTTTCGGCCTGGAGTATTTTACAGAAGATGAACGGATAAACAGGCCCCAGTTACGCAAGGATCTCTTTGCCGATGAAGATTTCCGCCGGAAAGTCAATGCTGTTATCCATCCACTGGTCAGAAAAACAATCATAGCCGACATGGATCATATAATAGGGATGCGCGGCAACTCCAGGGTGCTTGTTGAAGTTCCGCTCCTCTTTGAGGTCGGATGGGAAGATCTCTTTGATACAGTGGTTGTGGTATATGCTGATCATGAAACGTGCCTCAAGCGCTTGATGGAACGCGATGGAGTTGCGAGAAGCACAGCCGATAGAGAGTTGCAGAGTCAACTGGATTTATCTGTCAAGGTGATGAAGGCGGATCATGTTATTGATAACAGCGGCATGCTGCCGGATACTTATAATCAGGTAGAACATCTGGCAGACTTGTTGAGCAGGAACAGTGCGCCCCATCCCAGCTGTTTTCCGGGAGATTAGCCAAAAAGTCTGAAAATAAATAACATCCAATCTGCCTTCGGAGATTCCCCCCTGGGTGAGATAGGCGGGCGCATAAGGCTGCCCGCTGCGTAAAAATAATGGGAAAGAGAGAGAAAAAAAGCTTGACAGTAAAAAGTGATGAAAATAAGATGGTTGTTACCTAATGAAGTTTCTGAAATTTTCCCCACCTGTATGGGCTGTTGCCCCTGGAAGAGAAAAAAAGATCATAACGCCTTAACATAGTAGAAGACTCCTTCTTTAATCTTTCACTGTCACATGAAATTTCCCATAATAGTAAAGAATTCCACCTTGTCTCTTCACAATAGCAGCTGTGACTGATTTTAACGGATTACTATCAATCTATTATTGCACAATTCAAGTAAAATAAAAATTCAATCAAAAAAAGAGGCACAGTACCCGCCACTGTATCGGGAAACTGTTATGCCTGACCTGCATTGTATGCAATTGGTTCCTTTTTTCCCCGGGAAGCTGGAATTTACTGGTTAAAGGATTTAGGAGAAACGCTTGCAGTGTAAAACAAAAGTTGCATTGCAGAAAACACTTAAAGGAAGTTGATATATGGATTTAGCGGAACTGAAAGAAAAGAAAATTAATGAACTTACCAAGCTTGCCCGGGATTATAATGTTGAAGGTATCAGCGGCATGCGCAAGCAGGAGTTGATTTTTGCAATTCTGCAGGCAAAAGCCAAGCAGGCCAAAGATGAAAAGAATGGCATGGTTACCGGGCGGGGAGTACTGGAGATCCTCCCTGACGGCTTTGGTTTTTTACGGGCACCGGCTTATAATTATCTTCCCGGCCCGGATGATATATATGTATCGCCATCCCAGATCCGCAGGCTGAATCTCCGGACGGGTGATACCGTTGAAGGACTTGTCCGGTCTCCCAAGGACAGCGAACGTTATTTTGCCTTACTCAAGGTGAAAAGCATCAACTTTGAGGCGCCGGAGAGGGCCAAGGACAAAACCCTGTTCTCGAACCTGACCCCACTGCACCCCAATGAGAGAATAAACCTGGAGGCAAAGAAGGATGAGTACTCAACCCGCATAATGAATCTTATGTCGCCGATCGGCAAGGGACAGAGAGGCCTGATAGTTGCACCGCCAAGGACCGGCAAGACTGTATTACTGCAGAAAATAGCCAATTCCATTGTAAAGAACCATAAGGACATCAACTTAATTGTCCTCCTGATAGATGAGCGGCCGGAAGAGGTTACGGATATGTCGCGAAACGTCAAGGCCGAGGTGGTAAGTTCCACCTTTGATGAGCCGCCCCAGCGCCACATCCAGGTTGCGGAAATGGTGATCCAGAAGGCAAAACGGTTGGTGGAGCATAAAAAAGACGTTGTAATTCTCCTTGATAGTATTACGCGGCTGGCGCGGGCCTATAATACAGTGACCCCTGCAAGTGGCAGGATTTTGTCCGGTGGTGTTGAGGCCACGGCCCTGCACAGGCCGAAAAGATTTTTTGGGGCCGCGCGAAATATAGAAGAAGGCGGCAGCCTCACCATAATTGCCACTGCCCTGGTAGAGACGGGCAGCAGGATGGACGAGGTCATTTTCGAAGAATTCAAAGGCACGGGCAATATGGAACTGGTGCTGGATCGCAAGATGGCGGAAAGAAGAATTTTCCCGGCCATTGATATCAACAAGTCCGGCACACGCAAGGAAGACCTGCTTTTAGAGGATGAGGAACTCAACAGGGTCTGGATTTTACGCAAACTTCTTTCTTCGTTGAACCCAGGAGATGCCATGGAGTTCCTGCTTGACAAGATGAAGGCGACAAAGACGAATGCAGAATTCATTCAATCCATGAACAGCTAACTGCCGGGAGTTTGTATTCTGCAACAACAGGCCAAAATTTCTGCTGTTTCCCAATTCTCTTAATACAGCTTGCAATAAAATTTTAATTATATATAATCTGCCGTTTTCATCCGAACCGTTGATTTGAACCTTAAGGCCAATAGAACGCTTGCGTAGGTAATAGGCAGAAAGGCCGGTTCAGGTCGTCGCATACGGCCGGGAAATTGTAAAAACATCGCGACTGAAAGTTTAAACGGCGCTGTATTGAACTGCAGAGCCCTAGGTGGAGGAAAATACGCATGAAGAAAGATATTCATCCTGAATACCATAAAATTAAAGCGCAGTGTGCCTGCGGCAACGAAGTAGAGCTTGGCTCTGTAAACACTGAAATGAGTGTTGAGATCTGTTCTGCCTGTCATCCCTTCTTCACAGGCAAACAAAAACTTATCGACTCAGCTGGCCGGGTTGAGAAATTCATGAAGAAGTATGCTAAGCATCTGGGAAAAGACTCCACGTCAGCTTAACATAATTCACAGTTATTCAGCAGGGGACCTCCGGTGCAGGAGTGTCCCCTGTTTTCGTTTGCTGCCCATGAAAATCAGCTGCTGCCGTTTAAAATTCTACAATTGATAAAGCAATGTTTCCAACACGCGATGAACTAGAGAGCAAGCTTGCAAACCTTGAAAAAAAACTTTCAGACCCTGGCCTTATTGCAAATCAGCGCGAGTACAAGAAAGTTGCGCAGGAACATGCGCAGGTCACCAAATTAGCAGCCCTCAGCAGCAGATACCGGAAGGTCAATGATGAGCTGGCAGAAAGCAGAAAGATGCTGGAGGAAGAGGAAGATCCCGAATTGCTGGAATTAGTCAGAAACGAGATCGAGGAGCTCAAGGAAAAAGCCAGTGAAATTGAAGATGATGTAAAACTCCTGCTGTTGCCCAAAGACCCCAATGATGAAAAAAATATTCTCCTTGAAATAAGGGCCGGCACCGGGGGGGATGAGGCAGCCCTGTTTGTTGGGGACCTGTTTAAGATGTACAGTCGCTATGCTGATGAGGTAGGCTGGAATGTAGAGATCATGAGCAGCAATCCCATAGGCATTGGGGGCTTTAAGGAAATAATTGCCCTCATAAGCGGTGAAAAAGTATACAGCAAATTAAAATATGAAAGCGGGGTGCACAGGGTCCAGAGAGTTCCTGAAACAGAGGCCCAGGGCAGAATTCACACATCAGCCGTTACAGTAGCTGTACTGCCCGAGGCAGAAGAAGTAGAAGTTGAAATCGATCCCAATGACCTGCGTATAGACGTTTTCCGCTCTTCCGGCCCGGGAGGCCAGAGTGTGAATAAGACTGAATCAGCCATACGCATTACCCATCTCCCGACAGGGCTGGTTGTCTCATGTCAGGATGAAAAGTCGCAGCATAAGAATAAAGCCAAGGGCTTGAAAGTCTTGCGGGCCCGTCTTCTTGATAAGATGGAACAGGACCAGCATGACAGGATTTCTGAAAACCGGAAAAGCCAGGTCGGTACGGGAGATCGGAGTGAACGCATCCGTACCTATAATTATCCCCAGGGAAGGGTAACTGACCATCGCATAAACCTGACACTTTACAGGCTCGAATCCGTAATGCTGGGGAAAATTGATGAGATCATCAACCCGCTTATTGTCCATTATCAGTCTGAAGCCCTTAAAAAGGTACAGTAAGTCAGGGTGAAGAGTTCGCAGCTATTTCCGGGTGTGAAGCAAAAGCTGCCCTTTTCCCCTATTGAACAGGAAGTCCATTATTTGAACACCTGCAAAAATTACGTGCAGATCAAAACAGCATTCGCAAACGCGGTTCAGCGTCTCAAGCAGGCAGGTATTCCGGCACCTGAACTTGAGGTTTCCCTGCTGCTTGCACATATCCTGAATATGGGAAGAACGACTGTTCTTCTTGCAGGCGAGAAGAACATAGCTGAAGCACAGCATGCAGCGTTCGAAAAATATATCTCCAGGCGGGTGGCCCGCGAACCTTTAGCCTACATAATTGCAGAAAAAGAATTCTGGTCTCGGACCTTCAAAGTTTCAAAAGATGTACTTATCCCGCGGCCTGAGACCGAGTTTCTGCTGGAAAAAGCTCTGGCTGCCTGCAAAAGTCCGGCAGAAAACCCTGAACAACCATGCAAAATTCTGGATTTAGGCACAGGAAGCGGGGTGATCGCCATTATAATGGCCCTGGAACTGCCGGCGGCAAAAGTGACAGCCATAGACTACTCTTACAAGGCGTTGAAAATTGCCAGGTATAATGCTAAAAAACACAAGGTGGCAGACAGGATCGATTTTGTCAATTGCGACTGGTTCGCCGGTATAGCGGCAGATGCTGAGTTTGACGCAGTAATTTCCAACCCTCCTTACATTGCCCGGGAAGTTCTCGCAAAACCCTTTGGCATGTCCAGCGCTTCTCTGCAGCCAGAGGTAGGGGATTTCGAACCCGGGCTGGCCCTTGATGGAGGAGAGCGGGGCACCCGGGAGATCTCCAGGATTGCAGCAGAACTGGATAAAGTACTCAAACCGGGCGGCTGGTTTTTTATGGAAATAGGGGCTGATCAGAAAAAAGAAGCCTTTGACATTATTACAAATGCTTCTGCATATGACAGCATTGAAATCTTTGACGATTATGCAGGATTGCCCAGAGTTTTACAGGCCAGGAAAGTCATGGTTAATGGATGCTGTTAGAGTCTGATGGCTTGAATGATAAAAACCGGGATATTGGAAGAACTTAAAAAACTAGATTATTACCCCCTGTAAGGTTAAATAAATACCAAGTTAAGGGGCTCTTCTTTACAAATAAGAACCTGCTGTAGTTAGAAAACACCTTATGGACAAATTGATAATAGAGGGAGCACAAAAGCTGCAGGGTGAGATCCGTATCAGCGGAGCAAAGAATGCGGCCCTGCCGTTGATTACCGCGACACTGCTCGCACCCGGCTGGCACGTTATACATAACGTACCTGACCTGCGGGATACAAGGACGATTCTTGCCCTGCTTGAGAGCCTTGGAGCTGAATGGAAAAGGGAAGGCAGCACATTAATGATCAGAACGGATTCTCTGAACAATTGTGAAGCCTCCTATGACATGGTAAAAACCATGCGCGCTTCAATACTCGTCCTGGGGCCTTTGCTGGCCCGCATGGGAAAAGCCAGGGTTTCCCTGCCGGGTGGCTGCGCCATAGGAGCACGACCCATAGATTTTCATCTGCAGGGTCTGAAAAAAATGGGCGCAAGTCTTGAGCTGGAAGATGGCTATGTTACCGCCTCTGTGAAAGATCATCTTGCAGGGGGGACCGTCTATTTTGATGTTCCTTCGGTAACAGGAACGGAAAACATACTGATGGCTGCTGTACTGGCAAAAGGGGAGACCGTCATAAAAAATGCCGCCAGGGAACCCGAGGTAACCAACCTGGTTGACATGCTCAATTCCATGGGGGCAAGAATTGCAGGCCGGGAAACAGACCGGCTTTCCATCCATGGCGTCAAATGCTTAAAGCCGGCAGAAATCACCACCATTCCTGATCGCATTGAAACAGGCACCTATCTTATTGCAGTCGGATCTGCAGGCGGCGAGGCAAGACTGACACATTGCAACCCTGCCCATTTGCCGGCCCTTGTTGAGAAGCTGCGGGCCGCCGGTCTTGTCATCAAAGAGTCGGAAAACTCTATTTTTGTTTCCCGCCCGGCAAAGCTGCAGAGCATTGATATTAAAACCCAGCCCTACCCCGGATTCCCCACCGATCTCCAGGCCCAGCTCATGGCACTCATGTCCCTGGCCACCGGTTTGAGCGTCATCACTGAGACGATATTTGAAAACAGGTTCATGCATGTGGCTGAATTGAAACGGATGGGCGCAGAGATAAAAATTAACGGCAACAGCGCCATTGTAAAGGGAATTGATGAGCTTAAAGGGGCCCGGGTGATGGCCACAGATCTTCGGGCCAGCGCCTCGCTGGTCGTGGCAGGTCTCGCAGCACATGGGATTACGGAGATTTCCAGGATATATCACCTGGAAAGGGGCTATGAGGATATGGTGGCTAAACTGCGGGCCCTGGGAGCCAGGGTGAGCAAGGAAAAAGAATGATCAGGGCAGGGGCAGCCAGATTTCAGTAGTGGTGCCCTTATTTTCCTCGCTGGTAATTGTGATGCCGCCGCCATGGGTGCTGACAATCTGTTTTGCTATGGAAAGTCCCAGTCCTGTTCCATTATCTCTGGTTGTGAAGAAGGGTTCATAGATCTTCTCGATGATGAGATCAGGAATGCCCCGGCCGTTATCGGCTATGGTCAGAACAGTTCTTTCCGCTCCTGTCTCATCTTCCGCCTCTTTGGCAATGACCCTGATCTCTCCATCCTCCATATCTCTTAAAGCTACGCAGCTGTTATGCAGGATATTGAGGATCAGTCTGTGGATCTGCTGCGGGTCCCCCCAGCAGTCCATTTTTTCCGGGATATCAACAACCGAGCGGCATTTCTCGGGCCAGTCCTTTGTATGCTGCAGGATCTGGATCATCTCATTAACCAATTGCCGCAGGTGAATAAATTCTTTTTCAGGCTCCATGGGTTTTGAAAAGGAGAGAAAGTCGCTGATGGTCTGCTGCAATCTTCTGCATTCCCGGGTAATTATGTTCATCAAACCCTGGTTATGCCCATTGATATCACCACTTGCATCCAGGACCTCGGCAGCCCCGGAAATTGCCGCAAGGGGATTGCGCAGTTCATGGGCTATGCTGGCTGCCATTTCTCCAATGGTTGCCATTTTTTCCGCCTGCAGGATCTGCTTTTCCATCTTCTTGGTTTCACTGAGGTCCTGGAGGGTAATGACTTCGTACTTATCTTCAGTCCCGGGCATGTTCAATTTGGCAAATGAATAGCCGATGGGGATATTTTTCCTGTCTTTTCTTGTGACTTCAAGTTCAGAGCGGAAATTCAGGTCCGCATCAAGCTTGAGGCCGGGGAAAACCGTGTTGATATCCTTGCCGATAATTTCCCCTGCTGTAAAGCCGGTAATTTTCTCAGCGGCAGGGTTGAATGAAATGACATTTTTTTGATTGATGACGGTAATGATTCCTGAAGGAATATCATCGAAAATCTTTTTGTTAAGCACCGCAAGCTGGTCATACTTCAGGGTCGTAGTAATGAGCGCTTTTTCCGTCCGGCGTAATTTTTCCGAAAGCAGCGAGCTTAATATGGCGGTGATGAAGAAGGTCAGACCATGAATGGAAAATAAATTCATGACCGAGCGTACGTCTTTAAGGGGCCAGTACCAGTAATCTTCAAAGAAATCGGGATGATATCCTGTATATTCAAGAACCAGGATAATTCCATAGGCTATTGTGCATGCTGCTGCCGGTGCCAGGCCGCCTCTCCGGAACAGAATAAAACTCCCGGCAATTATCGGGAAAAAATAGAGGATGGTGAAGATGGACTGGCTGCCGCCACTGTAATAGATGAGAATGCTGATGAGCACCACGTCTATAAGTATCTGGCCATAGGCGAAAGTGGTATAACGCCTGATGAATTTCAGGATCAGCGCTGAAAAGATGGTGTAAAGGTAGACACCGGCAATGAACGCAACAACATAATAAAAGGGCGGGGTAATAATGTGTTTTTCGGCGGACTGCAGGACCAGGTTAATTCCCAAAAGAAGTGTCAGGAAAACAACACGCAGAAAAAGCATCCACTGCAGCTGTCTTTTAAAAAGCGCAATTGCAGCCTCATTTTCAATCGGTTTGGCAAGAAAGGCATTCAACACGAGGGGTAACCTTGGAGAGTAATGATTGGACTAAATTTCATACTTCTGCACTTTATAGCGCAATGACCTGAAACTGATCTTCAGGAGCTCCGCAGTGCGTATCTTGGAATTATCTGTTTTGGCAAGCGCATGTTCAATCATCTTCTTTTCAAGATTTGCCATGATCTCGTCAAGTCCCTGACTGTATAATTCCTCTTCTGATTCAACGGATATGAAGGCATGCGAGGATTGTTCAACAGGTGTGCCTTCTTTTTTATAGGTGGAAAGGGTGAGGCTTTCCGGGAGAATAATATTTGATGACTCCAGGGCAACACCGCGCTCTATGATGTTTTCAAGCTCGCGCACATTGCCGGGATAATCATATTCCATCAGTACTTTCATGGCATATGAGGAAATCTCCTGGACGTCTTTTTCCATTTTCTCGGAATATTTCTTCAGGAAATGATTGACCAGCAGAGGGACATCGCCTTTTCTTTCCCGCAAAGGAGGAACACGGAGAGGTACTACTGCCAGGCGGTAGAAGAGATCCTCACGGAAGCGGCCGGCCATTATTTCTTCCTCCAGATTCTTATTGGTTGCAGCTATAATCCTGACATTTACTTTGATAGTATCAGTGCCACCGACACGTTTTAATTCCCGTTCCTGCAGTACACGCAAAAGCTTGGTCTGGATCAGAGGGGTCAGTTCGCCTATCTCATCAAGAAAGACGCTGCCGCCGTCTGCCAGTTCGAAAAGACCTATTTTGTTCGAAATGGCCCCGGTAAAAGAACCTTTGACATGGCCGAAGAGTTCACTTTCCAGCAGGCTTTCCGGTATGGCGCTGCAGGTGATGGGGACAAAGGGCTTATGCTGGACCCTGCTCAGGTTGTGTATGGCCTGGGCAACGAGTTCCTTTCCTGTCCCGGATTCCCCGTAAATAAGGATACTTGCAGGGGTCGGGGCAATGCGGGAGATAAGGTTGTAGATTTTCAGCATCTCAGGGCTTTTGCCTATGATGCCTTCAAAATAATCCGTTGTTGCCGTGATCTCGGCGGTTTTGCCCGGAACGGTGGAGGCCATGGCTGATTTGATTATTTTAACGATCTCATCAACCTTGAAAGGCTTGGTGATATAATCAAAGGCGCCGCTCTTCATGGCAACTACAGCATTTTCCGGTGAGGCAAAAGCGGTTATCATGATAACCGGAATAGAACCGTCGATCTCCTTGATTTTCTCAAGCAGGGAAAGCCCACCCATGCCGGGCATTTTTATATCGGAGAGTACAATGTCAAATTCCTGGTTCTGGAGGTGATCCAAAGCGTCGGCGGCATCGGACGCGGTAGTAACTTCATATCCTTCTTTTTCAAGAAGGATCTTCAGAAATTCACGCATGCTCAGTTCGTCATCAACCACGAGAATGGACGACATTTTTATCTCCTAGATATTTCCAGCAATTAATGATGGCAGTTAAAAAGTGATTAAAGGCTTCATGATCAGCATGTTAAATGAGCAGCAATCGCTCTGAATGGTTACAATATGACTTTCAGAATGTCAACGCGCAATAATAACTTGCGCAAGTCATATGAGTTACTTATAAGTACTATAAATAATTGAAAAGGGCACCTAAATCTGTATGTACAGAACCATTTGTGCTGTTTCTCGTGGTGCATGTAATAACTGGCCGCAGGTAAGAAAGAGGGCCTTTTTTATAACAAATAAGTCAGGTTAGGTAAATTCTGTGCATTTAAGCACAGGCCTGCTATTCATTTTCCGGTTGGTTTTATAAAACACGAGTGGTGATGTTGAATGTGTGTGGCAATACCATCAAAAATTATCAGTAAAGAAGGGTTATCGGCAACCATTGAGGTATATGGTGCCAGACGCCAGGTCAATCTTATGCTGCTGCCCGAGGAGGCGGAAATAGGAGATTATGTGCTTGTGCATGCCGGTTTCGCTATCCAGAAGGTAGATGTTGAAGCCGGAAAGGAGTCATTAAGGCTATTTGATGAGGTTTTGAGAAAAATGGGAGTGGACCCGGAAAATGCATGAGGCATCCATTGCCATCAGTCTGCTTGAGACAGTTTCTGACCTGTGTCAGCAGCAAGGCTATAATTCCATTGAATCGGTGCGGCTTAAAGTGGGAAGAGCGGCAGGAATACTCCCTGATGCACTTCTCTTCGCATTTGATGTGGCAAAGGCAGGCACCATTGCCGGCCAGGCCGAACTGATTATTGAATATGTTGCCCTTGGAGGTTTTTGTAGTGACTGCGGTTCACAATTTGAATCTGAAGAACGCTACATCTATGCATGCCCGGCCTGCGATTCGCATGCTATAAAAATTACCAGGGGTGACGAAATGCAGATTATTGATATGGAAGTGAATTAATCGGTCTCAATACATGTCTTGACTGGCCCGTATAAAATCTCCAGTGCTATGCACTAACAATTTCTGAGGAAAATCCAATGACACGATTGTCAAATATTGCTGTTACCATACTTTCGCTGCTGGCCGTGAGCCTTCTGCCATTCACAGCCCAGGCAAAAGTCGACTGGGAGATTTCCAGTGCGGTCCAGCTCGATGAAACACCGCTGGATGTTGCCCAGACCCAAAACGGTGACTTGACGTTTCTCCTGACCGAACAGGCCAAAGTGCTTATCTATTCATCTGAGGGCAAACTGGTCGGCACTGTCCCGGTCGACCCCTCTGTTACGGATATTGCCATCTCTGCCAAAGGGGAGCAGCTTTATCTCATAAACAGCAAACGCAAGACCCTGCAAACGGTTGATATTAACTTTATTGTGGATTTCAATGTGGCTGATGCACCCTTTCTCGGCCCCGCCGGAGCTAAGGTTGCAGTTGCAGTGTTCAGCGATTTTCAATGACCATACTGCGGCAAGATGATGCCGCTTTTCGAGCAGGTGCTCGATAAATATCCTGACAGCGTAAAAGTGGTTTTCAAGCATTATCCCCTGTCTTTTCACAAACAGGCTTTTAGCGCAGCTCTGGCCTCCATGGCTGCTGCGGAGCAGGGCAAGTTCTGGGAATATCATGATGAACTTTTCATTAACCAGAACAGCCTGTCCAGCGAAAAGTACCTGGAAATCGCCCAAAGCCTGGGGCTGGATCTTGAAAGATTCTCTCTTGACATGATGAGGCCTTCGCTGCGCCAGAAAATCGAACAGGATGTTGCTGACGCCCAAAAGGCCGGAGTTAACGGAACTCCCACCATTTTTGTCAACGGCAGGATACTGAAGAAACGTGATTTTGCAAGCCTGAGCAAACTCATTGATGATGAACTTGCCGACGTCCAAAAATGAAAAACAGAAAACGCCCAAAACCACCCGTATGCCTGAAATAAAACTCACATTTGAAGATAATAATTTGACCAGGCTGTTATACGGGGACCTGAACAAGAATCTGAGTACCATCGAAAAAACAGTCGGCGTTTCCGTCAAAACGCGGGGCAATGAACTGACACTTGAGGGTTTGCAGCATGAAGTTGAAGTGGCTGCAATTGCGCTCAATCAATTATACGAACTGCTCAAGGCCGGCTACCCGGTTTATCCTTCAGATGTGGCTTACGGACTGCGTATTCTTGAGCGCTCCTCAAAAGCCAACCTGAAAGAAATATTTCTGGACAGGGTCTATATTACAGCGAACCAGAGAGTGGTATCCCCAAAAAGCATCAACCAGAAAAAATATATTGACTCCATCAGGAACAACGACATTGTCTTTGGTATCGGCCCCGCCGGAACAGGGAAGACCTACCTGGCCGTGGCAATGGCCATTTCAGCAATGACCAGCAGCCAGGTCAAAAACATTATTCTCACCCGTCCGGCTGTTGAAGCAGGAGAAAAGCTGGGTTTTCTGCCCGGCGACATGGCCCAGAAGGTGGATCCCTATCTGCGCCCTCTCTATGATGCCTTAAATGATATGCTGGGAAGGGAGAAGGTCGTTGAATATATTGAAAGAGGAATAGTGGAGATAGCGCCCCTGGCCTTTATGCGCGGGCGCACGCTGAACAATGCCTTTGTTATTCTTGATGAAGCCCAGAATACTTCCCATGAACAGATGAAAATGTTTCTGACCAGACTCGGGTTTGATTCCAAGGCGGTTATAACCGGGGATATCACCCAGATAGACCTGCCGGCAGGAAAGCAGTCAGGGCTGGTTGAGGCATCCCGGATACTGAAAAGTATCAAGGGCATAGGATTCTGTACCTTTTCAGATGTGGATGTTGTGCGCCATCCTTTAGTGCAGCAGATTATCCGGGCCTATGCCAAAAAAGAAAAGAGGCAGGATGATAAAAAAATCAGGGCAGGCAAGGTAAAGTCAGCCGGAAAGTAGTCTTTTCGGCAGCTGAAGTATAATGGCAAACCCCGACAACCGCATAATTGTTCACAGGTCACATGTCCGTTCTTCTCAGGAATGAATTTTGGAGCCCACTTCCCCGGGTCAATGAATTGCTGCTGCAGCGGACCGCGGAGCTTCTCCTTGTCCTGACAGACAGGCCCGATGCTGAATTGAGTATTCTCCTGGTCGATGATAGACAGATTGGTGAGTTAAACAGAACCTGGCGCCGAAAAGACGGCCCAACCAATGTCCTGGCCTTTTCTTTGACCGAAGGGGACGATTCGGCAATGGCCTTGAATTTAATCGGCGATATTGTCATTTCAGTTGAGACTGCTGCCCGGGAAGCAGAAAAGGAAGGAGTTACCCTGCATTCGCGTGTCCAGGCGCTTCTTGTGCATGGCTTCCTGCATCTTATAGGGTATGATCATGAAAAGTCTGATTCAGAAGCCGAGAGAATGTACAGCAAAGAAAGAGAAGTTTTGCAGGAACTCAGAAAGAAAAGGAGAGCAACGATGATAAAACTCGCGGTGAATGTTGATCATGTCGCAACGTTGCGTGAAGCCCGCGGCATCAGTGAACCCGACCCTGTCATTGCCGCCGGTATCTGCGAACTGGCCGGTGCCGAAGGCATCGTGGTCCATTTGCGCGAAGATCGAAGACATATCCAGGACCGGGATGTCAGGCTGCTGCGCCAGACTGTTAAAACCAAACTTAACCTGGAAATGGGCGCAGCCGAGGAGATTATCAAGTTTGCCCTGGATATACAGCCGGATATGGTAACCCTTGTTCCTGAAAAAAGAAAAGAATTGACCACAGAAGGCGGCTTAAATGCAGCAGGCCAGAAAAAGAAGCTCAAAACCGTAATCGGCAGGATGAGTTCTGCGGGAATCCCGGTGAGCCTGTTCATTGATCCGGACCCCAGGCAGATCAGCGCGGCAAAAGACGTAGGAGCCACCTTTGTAGAGATTCATACCGGCAGATACGCTGATGCAGCGAGTGCAGAGACAAGGGACCGGGAGTTTGAACTGATAGCCAGTGCGGCTGAAGAGGCCTATGAGGCAGGTCTGAGGGTGAATGCCGGACATGGTCTCAACTATGTCAACACAGCGCGGATTGCTGCCCTTGAGACCATCGAAGAACTCAGTATAGGGCATGCCATCATGGCGCGGGCTGTCTTTGTCGGCTTGGACCAGGCCGTGCGTGAGATGCTGGGGCATATGCTATGACCCGAATGTTGTATACCTGCAACAGGTAACAGGAATTTACTGCCGGTTCAGTGTGATGATGAAGGTTGCCCCTTTTCCTGTTTCACTTGCAACGGCAATAGTGCCGTTGTGCTCATCAATGATATTTTTGGCGATTGCAAGTCCGAGCCCGGTGCCTCTATTCTTATCCGTATAGAACGGAGTAAATATCATTGCCTGTTTTTCCTCTGCAATGCCTACTCCGGTATCCTTTATCATTATGACAACTTTATTCTTTTCTTCCGTGGACAGGGAAGTGCTGATCGAAAGCGTGCCTCCATCCGGCATAGCCTGAACAGCATTGATAAAGAGATTGAGAAATGCCCTGTAGAGTAAATTCTGATCAATATGCATTGGTCTCAGGCCGGGATCCAGATCATTCTCAACGCTTATCCGGTTCTTGGTAAATTCCGTCTGCATGAATTCTTCAACCTTCAGGAGCAGATCATTGATGTTTTCCCTGGTAAACTGTGGCACCTGGGGCCTGGCAAAATCCAAGAACTCCCGGACAATATCATCCAGCCTGCTTGTCTCAGTTATTATTATTTCAGCAAGATGTTTGCTGGCAGGAGCCTGGTCCTTTAAACGCTTATTGAGGATTTCAGCCGTACTGCGGACAATACCCAGTGGATTTTTTATTTCATGGGAAACAGAGGCAACCATTTCTCCCAGGCTTGCCAAGCGTTCAGCATGATGGAGTTTTTCCTCAAGACGCCGTCGTTCCTCGGCCCGGGCTTCGTTTATCTGGTCCGCCTTGGTCACAATTTGCGTCAGAATAAAGAAAAGGGTTCCCATTATCAGAATGGAGACGACAATGATTGTCAGCTGCAGCCGGAGTATGGCCTCCATATCATCTGAAAGGTCCTGCACAACCTTGGTCACCCCGATAATATCTTCAGTCCTTTCGCTGAGGGGATTTTCCCGGCGAAAAGGTATATAGGTCATGAGTTTTGCCGAAATCGGATCCGAACCGGGCAGCAGATTCAGAAGGGAAGCCTTGGCTGTGAGAAGTGAACTGTTGATGCCATTGAGCGCTCTTTTGTATTCCTTGCCGCCTGCATCACGGATTCCAACCTCTTCAGCAATAGTACTGTAGGAGATTATATTTTCCTTTGAGTCGAAAATAGTTACCGAGTCAACCTTCAAACCTTGGGTTGTATTGCGGACTACTGTATCAAGTCTTTTGAACTGAGTGGGATTCCTGAGGGCAATTTCACCGTAACGGAGAGCAGTGGGCAGCACGAACTGCAGGAATACCTGCCTGTTCACATGCTCGGCAAGAAGGAGGGAGTAAGATTCACTGCGCTCAAGCATAACCTTTTTGGCATAGTTCGATATAACCCACGAGAGGACCATGGTGGTGATAAGCACGAGCCCAAGACCGGTGAATGAGAAGAATTTAACCAGCCTGAAGGGTCGCGGTGAATCAATTTTTGATTTTTGAGAACGGCCTGTCATGTATCCTGAGAATTCATGTAACGGGATGACCGGAGATCCGGGGTGTCAAACGTCCTGCAGTTTTGTTGCAGGACAACTAGCTGTTTTGCTTTACTCTTGTGTACGACAGTTGATGACACTGGAGATCCGGCCAGATCGTTGCGCCCTTGGTGAGCAATTCTGTAAAAGATTTCGACTTATTATTCTAATACACTGTGTAGTTTGTAAAGCAGACCAGCAACAGTATCTATATCGCACTGATTCAGTTAAATATATTAATTTTTTCAAAATGGTCATGAATTTTTAGGGCTAGCAGACTCCGCAGCGCTTACAACGCGATGTATCGCAGGGGATGGTCGGTTTTCCTTCTAACGCTTTGCGGTATTCAGACCAGAGATATTTGCGCCCAATACCGTGATCAATTATTTCCCAGGGAAAAGGCTCAGTAGCACCTCGCCGGCGCAAAGCATAATCATCCGGATGTATGTTCTGTTTTATAAAAGCCTGTTTCCAGGTGCAGTTATCGCGCACCATGGACAATAAGGCATGGCCGACCCTGCGGTCCCCCCTGGACAGCACCCCCTGGTAAAAAGCCTTTTCAGGACTTTCAGTCTTGATGCGAATGTTCGGCTCGCCTCCAATTTTTTTGCGCACAAGTTTCAGTTTCTGCTTTAAGCTGGCAACCTTTTCCATGGGATGAAATTGAAAAGGAGTCCATGGCTTGGGGATAAAACAGTTTATGCTCAGGGTCAAGGTGCTGAGTCTGCCCCTGGCGCGACCGACAGTCAGGATTTTTTTCTTTACCTTCATGATGAGGCTGATCATTTCATCAAGGTCTGGCTGCGCTTCGGTCGGCAAGCCGACCATAAAATAGAGTTTCAGGTTGCGTATCCCTTTCCTGACAAGTATTTCAGCCGCTGTGAGGACGTCATTTTCAGTTATACCTTTGTTGATAACCTGCCGCAAGCGTTCAGAGCCGCCATCGGGTGCAATGGCCGCAGATTTTAAATTGCTGCTTCCCAAGAGCTCCAGCAGCGATGAATTTATAATATCGGCCCGCAAAGAGGAAAAGGAGAGGGAACATGATTGACTGGCAAGATAATCGGCTATCCGGGCAATATCATCGGCGCGTGCCATTTCCATTCCAAGAAGGCCAACCCTTGAACTGTTTTCCGGCCTGGAGTCGATGGCATCAATTATTGATTGCGCCTTCCATAGCCGGGGGGGGCGATAGATAAAACCAGCTGCGCAAAACCTGCAGCCGCGGCTGCAGCCCCGTCCAAGCTCAGTCATAAAGAGATTGGAAAATTCTGCCAGGGGGGTGAGGATAGTGGAGTGGCCTGCAACATCTCCAGGTGCATCCATGATAACTTTTTTGATGCGCTGGGGTACCCCCGCATAACCTTCTTTGGGAGTATTTGACTGGAAAACACCATCAGCATCATATTTTACCTGGTAGAGTGCAGGAACATAACAGCCGGAAAGATCAGCAACTATTTCATGCAGTAAGGCCATTTTATCTTTTCCGTTGATGCCCTTTAATAAATGAGCCAGAACAGGGGGCAGTATTGGTTCCGCTTCACCAACAACAAAGAGATCTATAAAAGGGGCCAGCGGTTCGGGATTCATGAATGTGGCCACGCCGCCGGCGACAACCAGGGGTTGCCCGCCTGCAGCCTTAGAAGAGAGAGCCTGGTTTTTACCTGTCCTTTCTGACGCCAGGGGGGGGATGCCAGACATCTCCAGCAGCAGGATCAGGTGCTGATAGTCCTGTTCAAAGCTTACTGAGAAGAAAAGCAGGGGGAAATCGGCAAGGGGGCGACCTGATTCGAGGGATAAAGGCTTTGTGCCCGGTTCCGGGAGAAAGACCCTTTCGGCAACGACTGCATCATTCTGGTTCAACAGCTGGTAGACAAGCTGAAAACCAAGATTGGACATTCCGAGTCCATACGTGTTGGGATAGATGAGAGCGATTGGGAGCCTGTTTTTCCATTTTTTCCTGATAGCGCCTTGTTCATGGAATAATTGTTCCCTGCTGCCGGTAACACCTTTGGTAAGTCTTGAATTCCGCCCCATAAATTAGAAAACTTCGGCTGTCAGAATGGATATGCGTGTTGCAGCTTATTGCTGGAAAGATGGATTTTCGTGCTTCACATATCATGTCGTTTACCTGCACACAGGTGAGGCACCTAACCGTCAACTGATCCATGATGGAATATCATAACTTTTCCGCATCAGTGGATATGAGAGTATAGTAACCATTTTGGGGGAGAAGGCAATATAATCTCAAATCCACATCTTTTAACCTGCATTAATCCGCAGCCTGCCGCAGGTAGGTCGGAGTTTCCAGTTCAGCCTCGTCAAGGGTATTGGGGAAAGGCAGCGACTGCTTTCTGACGAGTCCTGTATTGCGGCGATTATAGGCCTTGTTCGGCCTGACCGGGCTGCTGCCTGCAGAAATTTTAGGAGCGCTTTCGGATTCCAGCTCCCTCTCCTTGGCCTGTGCCTTATGGGCTACGGCCTGGATAGGCTTCTTGATAGTTCCAGCATCTTCAATGCCGGTTACCCCCGTAGCGATAACCGTAACGCGTATCTCGTCCCCGAGGCTTTCATCAAACAGCGCTCCAACAATGATATTTGCATCTTCATGGGCTTTCTGCGATATAAGGCTTGACGCTTCCATGAACTCATTCATGGTCAGGGACTCTTCTGATGCTGAAATGTTGATGAGGACTCCTTTGGCTCCGTCAATTCCCACATCCTGCAGCAGGGGATTATCAATTGCACGCTTTGCAGCTTCTACAGCACGATTCTCACCGACACCGACACCGGCGCCCATAAGTGCAGGCCCTACTTCTTTCATGACAGCTTTGAGATCGGCAAAATCGACATTCATATGGCCGGGAAGATTTATCAGGTCTGTAATTCCCTTTACAGCCTGCAAAAGGACCTCATCAGCCTTTTTCATCATGTCCATGAGCTTGCTGCCTTTCTGCATGATGGTGAGCAGGCGGTCATTGGGAATGGTGATGATGGTGTCCACATGCTTTTTCAGCTCCCGCCAGCCTTCCTCGGCTTTTTTCATCCTGGCTTTTGCCTCGAAAAAGAAAGGCTTGGTGACAACGGCCACGGTAAGCGCCCCGATTTCCTTGCTGAGCTTGGCAATTACGGGGGCCCCGCCGGTTCCTGTACCACCCCCGAGGCCGGCCGTAATAAAGACCATGTCAGCGCCTTTTAGCACATCGCGAATCTCTTCCAGGCTTTCAAAGGCTGCCTCCTTACCCCGTTCCGGGTCAGCCCCGGCCCCAAGGCCCTTGGTTATACCGGGCCCGAGCTGCAGACAAACGTCGGCCTTGGAATTTTCCAGGGCCTGAATGTCCGTGTTGGCGGCAATGAATTCAATACCCCTGAGATTGTTTTCCACCATGGTATTGACGGCATTTCCTCCTCCACCACCGATACCGATAACCCTGATCCTGGCCAATGATTCTTCTGCCATTCTAAATTCCATCTTCCTTCCCCCTTCTTTCTAGTCGATTTTGCCTATGTGAAGCTTTACATGAACCGTTTATTATTTTGGAGTCGTTCTATTTTTTTGCTTTGCCGGTTACAGGTTGCTGCTGAACCAGCCTTTTACCCAGCCGACCACACCTCCTATGGCCTTTTTGCCCGGGACCCGCCATTTCTTGCCGGATGCGTGCCTGCTGGCATAGATTACAAGACCTACGCCTGTAGCATGCTGGGGTGAATTAATACTTTCAGGCGCCTCATGAATATCGCGGGGGTAGCCAATTCTTACCGGCAGATCAAAAATCTGCTCTGCCATATCCACAATATGCTCAAGAAGAGCAGTACCGCCGCATATGACAACTCCTGCATTCAATCTGTCCTTGTATGAGGAATCGATCATCTCCTGGTTGAGGATGATCAGCATCTCCTCGATCCGGGGCTCCAGGATCTCACCCATTATCCGCTGCTTGACTTTGCGTGGTTTTCTGTCCCCGACAGTGGGGACTTCAATAATGTTATCGCCGTTTATCATGGAGGTCAGTGCGGAGCCGTAGAGATTCTTTAAGCGTTCAGCCTCCTGAAAAGGGGTGCGCAATCCAACAGACAGATCGTTGGTAAGGTTATTCCCACCCAGGCCGAGTTCATAGGTATGCTTGATTGTGCCGCCGGAAAAGATAGCCAGATCGGAAGTGCCTCCGCCAATGTCAAGGAGGCCGACGCCAAGATCCATTTCTTCACGGGATAACACAGCGTTTGCCGAGGCCAATGATTCCAGGACAATATCAGCGACTTCAAGACCGGCCCTGTTGCAACACATTACCAGGTTATGGATTGAGGTTGTATCGCCGGTTACAATGTGTACATTGGTCACCAGGCGGACCCCGGTCATGCCCAGAGGATCCTGGATGCCGGTGTGATCATCAACCATGAACTCCTGGGGCAGGACGTGTATGATCTGCTGATTTTGGGAAAGATTAACGGCCCTGGCAGCATCAATGACGCGGTTTATATCATCCTGGCGTATTTCCCTGTTCTTAATGCCGACGATGCCGGGGCTGTTGAAACCCTTGATATGGCTGCCGGCAATGCCGACACACACGGTGTTGATTTCACACCCGGCCATTTCTTCAGCCTGGTCAACTGCCTTGCGGATGGAGTGCACAGTACTTTCAATGTTAACGACCACTCCCTTTTTTAATCCTATAGAAGGGTGGGTGCCGATACCGATAATATCGATCTTTTCCTCGAAAACCTCGCCAATAACAGCACAGATTTTTGTGGTGCCGACATCAAGTCCTACTATCAGTTCGCCCCGCTGTTTTTTTTCCATTTCTCTCATCCCCGATGTACTCTGGACGATTCATGCTTCCCGACCAGAATAGTATCCTTCTGATAATCCAGGCGGATATATGAAACTTCAGCAAATTCCTGAGTTTTATAGAGATCCTTTAATACTGCGACCAGGCGGTAATAGCGTGTTGAAATTTTCCCCTCGGTTCCCAGATAAATCGGAAAAGGCCGGTCAAGCAGGTAGAGAATAAGCCCTTTTTTTTCTGAAATATGGATTTCAGAGATATTCTGCTCAGGCAGAATGGGGTTGTTCCTGTTTGCTACTTTCAGTAAATCAATAATATCCTGGAGGGGGGCGGGAATCTGCGCCGCGCGTGCGGTGTTGAAAGGAAAGTTTTCAAGACCTGTGATAACCGGAAAGTCAAGCTCCTGCATGGGATTTGCAGCCGCGATAATCTGGGCTCTGCTGTCAAGGTAAAACAGGCCGGTCTCCCTGCTCAGAAGAGCCACCGGAATTCTCTCCTGCACCTGGATCAGCAGGCGGTTCGGCCAGTCCCGTATCACTTCTGCCTTGGCGATCCATGGATGGCTTTCAAGGAGTGACTGGACCTGAGCCACATTAATAGCCAGAAGGTTGGAATGGATGTCGACTCTGCTCAGGGCGGCAATCTGCTCCTTGCCGGCCATGCGGTTGCCGTCTATCCTGACAGCAGTAATCTGGAAAAAATCACACTGACAGAGTCTGTGATATACATGCTTGCCACCAAATCCAAGACCCGCTAGAAGGATAAGCAGCGCAATGCCCTTGAAGAGCAGTTTATGCTGCGGCTTGAAGCTATGCCTGGGGTCTTTCGGGTTTTTTAGCGATTTGATCTTTATGCGTGCAGAATGTGGCATATTCATTTTTTTGGCGTGCCTCCCAGAATATGGACTTCAGGCTCTAGTCTGATGCCAAAGCGTTTGTAAACCTTCTGCTGGACAAGCTGCATGAGGTTTAAAATATCAGTGGCGGAAGCCTTGCCGGTGTTCACAATGAAGTTGGCATGTTTATCGGAAATTTTTGCACCGCCAATCGAAAATCCTTTAAGGCCGGCCTTTTCGATCAAACGCCCGGCAGAGTCATCCGGCGGATTTTTGAAAAAAGAACCGGCGCTGGGATCTGCAACCGGTTGATTTTCCCTGCGTAATTCCAGGTATTTTCTGCATGCAGCTTTAATATCCTCTTTGCTGCCAGGGGTTAAGGCAAAGGTCGCCGAGAGCAGGATTGTATTGTGCGGCATGGACCATTTCCTGTAGGAGAATCCCAGATTCTTTCCTTGGGCGGAAAAGACCCTGCCGTCGCAGTCCATAAGGATGACCGAATCAACCAGGCCGCCGATTTCCGACCCCCAGGCCCCGGCATTCATGACAATTGCCCCGCCGATACTTCCCGGGATACCGGCGGCAAATTCAAGACCTGACACACTATGTTCAGTGCAATAACGTACGAGCTTGGGCAGCAGACAGCCGCCACCGGCTCTGATAAGGATTTTTTCTGCGGCAGTTCCATGGGGTGGGGTCAGGAGTTTTTCAATAGAACGTAATTCACCGGCGAGAAAAATTATAACTCCCGCAAGTCCTGAGTCAGGGACCAGGATATTGCTGCCTTTACCGACAACCCACCAGCCGATATCATGTTTTTTGAGCCAGAGCAGCAATCTTTTGAGTTCCTCGATTTTCGCTACCTGAATAACGGCCTCAGCAGGCCCACCGACTTTCAGGGTAGAGAATTGCGCCATGGGGCTGTCCCATAAAATTCTGCCCTTCCAGAAGCGGGAGAGGTCCTTTGCATGTGAATTAAGTGCAGCCATTATTCCTGTCTGGTTACCTTTTTCAGTCCTGCAGCATTTCCAGCAGCTTTTCTCCAACCTGCCAGATGTTCCCAGCTCCCAACGACAAGACCAGGTCACCAGGGGCAATAATGTCCATGGTCTTGTCAAGGAGCTTTGTAAAACTTGGTGCAAAGTAAGCATGCCTGTGGCCATGCTGCTTTATGCCCTGCAAAAGCGCTTCTGCGGTCACCCCGGGTATGGGGGATTCACTGGCACCATATATCTCGGTTAAAATAAGGATGTCAGCCTCGTGAAAGGCGGTATAGAACTCTTCGGCCAAAGCCTTGGTCCTTGAATAACGGTGAGGCTGAAACAGGACCACACGCCTCCGTTCAGGCCACGCGTCACGTAGGGCGGAGAGGGTTGCCCGAATTTCAGTCGGATGATGTCCATAATCATCAACAACTGTAATATCTCTCCTTTCTCCTTTAATCTGCAACCTTCGCTGCACCCCCGAGAAACTTTGTAAAGCAGCAGCAACAGCAGCAAACGGGATATCCAACTCCAACCCTACAGTGACGGCGGCTAAAGCATTGTAGACATTGTGTACTCCTGCCAGCGAGAGCGTGATTTCGCCAAGGATTTCATCCTCGCGGCAGACTTCAAACCGGGTGTTGAGACCGGTTGTGGTTATGCCTTTGGCATAGACATTTGCCTGGCTGGTCAGGCCATAGGTCAGGAATCTTTTCCTGATCTCGGGCAGAATAGAAGCAACATGGGGATCGTCCAGGCAGAGTATGGCTGCGCCGTAAAAGGGAATTTTATCAATAAAGTCTAAGAACACCGACTTGATATGTTCTATGGAACTGTAGTAGTCCAGGTGTTCCAGGTCGATGTTTGTGACGACCTCAAGAACCGGAGCGAGCTTTAAAAAGGAGCCATCCGATTCATCGGCCTCGGCCACGAGAAAGTCTCCAGCCCCCAACTTGGCGTTGGTTCCACCCAGACAGTCAACTTTGCCCCCGATAACAACGGTTGGATCGAGCCCTGCCTCGGCAAGGAGCCAGGCTACCATGGATGTGGTCGTTGTCTTGCCGTGACTTCCGGCAATGGCAATGCCGAACTTGGTGAGACGCATCAGTTCGGCCAGCATCTCGGCCCTTGGGATGACCGGGATGAGAGAATCGACGGCAGCCTTGACTTCCGGGTTGTCAGCTGCAATGGCCGAGGAGATGACGACAACATCAGCGCCGCTTATCCAGGCGGCATCATGGCCGATGTGCACTGTTCCGCCAAGGGACACAAGGCGGCGGATTATATCAGACTCCTGCAGGTCGGAGCCGCTTATCCTGTAGCCAAGATTCAGCAGCAGCTCTGCGATACCGCTCATGCCTATACCGCCTATGCCCACAAAGTGTATATGTTTGCTTTTTCTGTACATATAAGTTTTTTTTATTTCAGGCCTTTTCAGAAAGCTAAGATTTTAGCGGTATTCTCCTGTAATTTGCTTTTCAGAAGTTCCAGGCACACATTGACAATTGTTTCCGTGGCCTCCGGTTTGGCAACTTTTCCGGAGTTTGCTGCCATTTCTTCCAGAAGTTTTGTATCAGCCAGAAGCCGTATTATTTCCAGGCCAAGTTTTTCTCCATCCAGTTCAGACTGTCTAAACATGAGCCCTCCGCCTGCTTCGACAAGATACCTGCCGTTGATCTCCTGGTGATTATCGGCAGCAAAGGGAAAGGGCACGAGAATGACAGGCTTGTGGCAGATTGTGAGCTCTGCCAGGGTGGTAGCTCCAGCCCGGGATACGACTAAGTCTGCCTGGGAGTATACCGCGGCCATGTCACTGAAAAAAGCCTGGACCCTGGCATTGATGCCAAGTTCAGCATATTTCTGTCTCACATGGGCTTCGTCATGTCCCCCGGTCTGGTGCATAATATAGGGCACCGGTTTACGTTCAACCAGGCACCTTTCGGCTGCCTCAAGCATGAGGCTGTTCAGGCGTCGTGCACCCTGGCTGCCCCCTAAAACAAGCAGGGTCAAAGGCTCCTGGTATTTTTTATGGCGCATCTGGCTGGCTGCCTTTACAATCGTGGCGCGCACCGGGTTGCCGCTTAAGACAGTTTTTGCGGCAGGAAAATATTTTTCACTGCCGGGCAGGGAAACAAATATTCTGTGCGCTATATGGCCCAGCAGTTTGTTGGCCAAGCCGGGGATGGAATTCTGTTCATGGATGCAGGTCGTGATACCCAGCAGACGGGCGGCAACAATAACAGGGCCCGTAACATAGCCGCCGACACCGAAAACCAGATCCGGCTTGAATTTTCTCATAATCCTGGCAGCTTCGAAAAGAGCAGCCGGCTGTTGCAGCAGGGCCTTTATTTTCTGGCTCAAGCTTTTGCCTTTTATACCCTGGCTTTTAAGAGTCATGACAGCAAATCCCAGGTCAGCCAGCGCGGTTTTGTCCACCTTTCTCTCTGTACCAAGAAAAAGCACCTCGCAGTCGGGATAGGTCCGCAGCATGGCCTGGGCCAGAGAGATCCCCGGAAAGAGATGGCCGCCGGTCCCTCCTCCGGTAATGATCAGCCGCAGATTGTGTGCTTTTTCATTTTTCATTTCAATGCACCGAAGCTTCTTTAGGGCTGCCGGCATGATTGCGGAGCAGTCCCAAAACAGACTTCCTGAAAACATCTCCGCGCTCGGCATAACTTGAAAACATGTCGAAACTTGCGCAGGCGGGTGACAGGAGAACCGTGTCACCCGGAACCGCGAGACGTGCAGCTCTTGAAACCGCTTCCTGGAGAGTGTCGAACACCTCAACATTGGTAAAAGCCATAAAGGCGCGGGCCATGGTATCTTTAGCTTCACCGATGAGCAGCATATGCCTGACTTTATTCCGGACAGGTTCGGCAAGAACTGAGTAATCTCCACCCTTGTCCCTGCCGCCGGCGATAAGTATGACAGGCTGCTGTTGGGCTGCAAGGGCAGAGTATACAGCCCCGACATTGGTGGCTTTTGAGTCATCGATATAGCTCACCCCACCAATTTCAGCGACCAGTGTCATGCGGTGCGCAAGGGGTTTGAAAGAACTCAGGCCCTTATTAATATCCTGCTGCCGGCAGCCCATTAAGCGGGCACCGAGAATGGCTGCTGCAGCGTTTTGCAGATTGGGGGGATTTTTCAAAGCGGTGGCGTCTAACTCGTAGACCTCACCATGCATGTTGTCCGGAAGGCTCGCGGAACTGCTGTTTTTCAGATGAATTGCAGAACCCTGAATAGAAGCGCCGGCAAGGTCAGCAAGTTTTTCGCCAAAAAAATATTTTTGGCTTGCAGGCCACAGGTTCCTGCGCTTCATGATCTCAGCATCGTCAGCATTGAGAACTGCGTAATCATCCGGGCCCTGGGCTGCAAAAATTGTGAATTTGGAATCAACGTAGGCTGCAAAAGAGGCGTAGCGTTCCAGGTGATCCGGGGTGATATTCAGCAGAATGGCGGTTTTGAAGGGCAATCCCTTATGGGACCCCCCGGTGTCCAGTTGAAAGCTGCTGATCTCAGCCACTACAAAATCAGCATCCTGAACCCCGGCAAGATATTCCAAAAGCGGGGTGCCGATATTACCGCCGACAAAAACCTTTTTGGACGCCGCCTGGAAAATATCACCCAAAAGTGTGGTTACCGTGGTTTTGCCATTCGTGCCGGTTACTGCAATAACAGGTGTCCGCATGAATGCGGCAGCAACGGCCAGCTCCCCTGTGATGGGTATATTTCGGCGCCTGGCCGCAGCCAGGGGTTCAATGGTGAGAGGTATTCCAGGGCTGACAAAAATTAGATCTGCTGCGGTAAAGAGATCCAGGGAGTGGCCGCCTGTCTCGCATACTATATTATTTTCAGCAAGCCATGTGATGACTTCAGGCGCTATGCTGCTTTTGGGCGCTGTTTCCGAAACAGAGACCCTGGCGTCATGCTGCAGGAAAAACCGGACAGCTGCCTGGCCTGTTTTGCCCAGGCCGACTACAAGAACATGGCGGCCTTGCAGTTGCATGCGTATGTCTGATTTTTCCATGCGTTGTGCCTTATCGTTTAATCCGTCGCCAAGCATAGCTCTACCTGAGTTTTAAGGTTGCCAGGGCCAGCAGGCCAAGGATGATGGATATGATCCAGAAGCGCACCACAACCTTAGGTTCGGCCCAGCCCTTTTTTTCAAAATGATGATGAAACGGGGCCATGAGGAATACCCGTTTGCCGCCGGAGACCTTGAAAAAGCCCACCTGGATAATGACAGACAGGGCTTCCATGACAAAAATGCCGCCGACAATTGTCAGTAGTATTTCCTGTTTTGTAATAATAGCTATGGTACCGAGCGTACCGCCCATGGCCAGAGACCCTACATCACCCATGAACATCTGGGCCGGATAAGCGTTGAACCAGAGAAAACCGAGGGAACTGCCCACCAGGGCACCGCAATAAACTGCAAGCTCACCCGCACCGGGAACATAAGGTATCTGCAGGTAGTCTGCCAGAACTGCATGGCCGGCCAGGTATGAAAATACAAGGTAAACACCGCCCGTGATGATTATAGGTCCAGCAGCAAGGCCATCCAACCCGTCCGTAAGGTTTACGGCATTGGAAGATCCGACAATGACGAGAATGGCGAAAATAATATAAAACCAGCCGAGGTCCGGCTTGAGCGCTTTTAAGAAGGGAACACTCAAATGCCCGTCGAAATTGGGATGACTGTAAAGGATGAAACCGAGAAGCAGGGCGCCGACTACCTGCAGGAATAATTTACCTCTGGCGCTCAACCCCTTGCTGCTGTGAATAGTGATTTTTCTGAAATCATCGATGGCGCCTATGGAACCGAACCAGAGCGTAACCCCCAATATTACCCAGACATAGCGGTTGGTAAGATTGGCCCAGAGCAGGGTGGTGTTGATGATCGTGAAGATGATAAGCATGCCGCCCATGGTGGGGATGCCTTCTTTCTGCAGGTGGGTCTCGGGGCCATCGTTCCTGATCACCTGGCCGAGTTGCAGTCTTCTGACGTAGCGGATAAAGGCGGGAGCAATAAAAACAAAGAAAAGAAAAGCGGTGACTGCAGCGCCAATGGTCCGAAAAGTGATATAGCGGAAGACATTGAATCCGGCAAAAAGGGTATTAAGTGGGTAGAGGAAATGGTATAGCATGAGTTTAGTCCCCCCCTCCCGTGGAAGTCGATTTATTGCAGTGCAAAAGGTCAATGATCTCTTCCATGCGCATGCCCCTTGAGCCTTTGACAAGAAACCAGTCGCCGGGCAGAATCCTGCCATCCCTAATCAGCTCCTGCAGCCAGGACGCCAGGTCTTTCTTGCTGCTGAATCCCATGGCTGTCGCAGGGTCCATGCCGGCATTCTTTGCACCTGCAACCATATTTTGCGCCTGGCTGCCGAATGCGGCCAGATAGTCGATGCCCAGCTCTTTTACTTCCCGTCCCAAGGATGAGTGGGCTGCATCGCTTTTATGGCCCAATTCCAGCATGTCTCCCAGAACAGCCACAGCCCGATGATCTTTTTTCAGGTCCATGATAGTTTTGAGGGCAGCCAGCATTGAGGCAGGGTTGGCGTTATAACTGTCGTTCAGCACCCTTACGCCTGAAGGCAACTCTTCGACCCGGGCCCTTTTATCATAAGGTTCAAAGGCGGCAAGTCCTGCGGCGATCTCATCAATACTGCTCCCGAGCCCATGGGCCATGGCAGCTGCCGCAAGACTGTTTGCCACATTATGTTTCCCCAGGGCCTTAATTGCGGCCCGGCGGGTCTCATTGCCGATATGCAGGGTGAATTCCATGCCGCGTTCACCCAGGCTTTTTATATCGGAAGCGCGGACAAAAGCGTCAGGGTGAAAACCGAAGTTTATTTTCTCCTGCCGCAACGCTGCCGCAAGGGACGCGACAATTGCCTCATCCAGGTTGACAGCAACCCTGCCTCCGGGCTTCAGACCTGCAAAAAGTTCGTTCTTGGCTTTCGCCACCCCCTGGATATCGCCGAGACCTTCCAGGTGAGCCTCTTGAACGTTGATGATGCAGGCAACGTCCGGATCGGCAATTTCCGTCAGGCTGGCAATTTCACCGGGCCTGTTCATGCCCATTTCCAGGACAGCTATCTCGTGCTCCGGTTTAAGTCCGAAAAGGGTTAAGGGCAGACCGATCAGGTTGTTGAAATTGCCCTCGGTCTTTAATATGGCATGATTTTGACTGAGAATAGCGCCGGTCATCTCTTTAACCGTGGTTTTGCCGGAACTGCCGGTTATGGCAACGACCTGCAGATCATTATGCCACTGGCGCAAACTGCCTGCCAGTTGGCCGAGAGCCGCAACCGTATCAGGCACGAGCAGGACAGGGATGTCAGGGCTGAAATCCAGATCAGGTTCCTTGCTGCCGGGCCTGTGTCCAATGAGAAGTCCCGCAGCACCTTTTTCAATTGCTTTTCGGCAGAATGTCCTGCCATCAAAGTTTTCACCTCTCAGGGCAATAAAGAGATCTCCGGCCTGCATTGTCCGGGTATCGGTTGAAATGGCCCGGAAGGTCACGGGTTTTTCGAAGGGCAGGAGCAATTGTGCGCCGGTAATCTGCCGGACCCATTGAAGCTTCCAGGCATGGTTCGCGCCGGATTTTGCCTGCAGCTGCATTTCTGCCTCAATCCGGTCATCGAAGAAAATTTTGCCCTTGCTGCTGAGCTGGTAGTTCTCGTGCCCCTTGCCGCTGATAAGGATGACATCCTCCGGCCCTGCATACCTGATAGCCGTAAAGATTGCCTGGCGCCGCTTCACTATGATGTCATATCCTCTTCCATTTTTGCTGCTCAGCATTTCTGGCGCTGATCCATTTTTAAGAGCGGTACGGCAAAGTCCCTCCTCGATCTGTGCCAGGATCATTTCAGGGGATTCGGAACGGGGATTGTCGGAGGTTGCCAGCACCACATCGCATAGTTTGCCTGCAATTTCACCCATAAGAACCCTTTTGCCCGGGTCACGGTCTCCGCCGCAGCCAAAAACGCAGACCAGCCGTTTGGGCCTGAGTTTCCGCAGGGCGTCCAATACATTTTCAAGGGCGTCAGGGGTGTGGGCGTAGTCCACAAAAACTGCGGGACAGCAGACTTCCATTTTCTGCAGGCCGACTCTTTCAAGTCTTCCCGGAATGGTTTTTACACCTTCAAGGCCGTTTTTCATGCAGCCAAGCTTTTCATCATGAGCTATGCCTATGGAAATGGCGCAGAGCATATTGCGCAGGTTGAACGCTCCAACAAGGGGAGTTTTAAGAGACATGGACCCGGCAGGCGTCGTGATTTCAGATGTAATGCCGCTTATGTCAATAGTGAAGTTCTGCGGGTGTATGTCACAATCGCTGTCCAGGCCACATGTTATAATTGCAGGGGAACCCTTGCCGGCCTGGAAAAAAACCCGCAATTGCTCGTGCATCTGTTTCCCCCAGTTATTGCTTGCCCCATGAGCGGGTTCGCCACCCTCTGTTCCGGCCCCTGTATCTTCAAGGGCAATCACGACCCGGCCCCCGGGTTTTAAATGGTTGGTGAAAAGCAGTTTTTTACTTCTGAAGTAATGGTGCATGTCAGCGTGAAAATCCAGGTGGTCCCTGCTTAAATTCGTAAAAACCCCAATATCAAAAGTCATTCCCGTAAGTCTTGACTGGGCCAGGGCATGGGATGACACTTCCATGACCACATCAGTGATATCCTCATCAGCCATTCTGCGAAGCAATGCAAAGAGGGTGGGTGATTCCGGTGTTGTAAAAGGGGCCTCCATTTCAATGTGCTTGTTGTTTTTGTCGTTAAAGCGGTAGTTTACGGTCCCAATTACTCCTGGTCGCCTGCCGCACGCCTTTAGCATGGACTCAACCAGAAAAGATGTTGTTGTTTTGCCGTTGGTTCCGGTAATGCCTATGACGGTGAGCTGACGATCAGGATGCTGGTAGTAATTTGCCGCAATATTTCCCAGGGCGGTTTTAGTGTCATTAACCTCCACTATGGCGACCCGGGACAATATTTCTTGATCCGGGCCATAATCCTGCCAGCCGCGATTAACCAACAGCGCAGAAGAGCCTGCAGCAACAGCCTGCCCTAAATAGTTGTGGCCATCAACCGAAAGACCTTTAAGGGCCGCAAACAGATTTCCCGGCTGCACCTTCCTGGAGTCTGAACAGAGCCCGGTAATTTCAGTGTTGCCCATATCCCCGCTAATCTTGCATTCAACTCCTTCAAGTATAAGTTTGAGTTGTTTTGTTGCTGTTGTATGTGCCGACATCAATATGATCCAATAAAGCTGCTGATTATTATCTGTAAGTTGTTCATATTGTCTGCTGCATTTTTAAAATACACTCAGTTCCTTTTTTCAATTCGGCGCCGGCCGCAGGATGTTGCGATACTATTCTGCCGCTGCCGAGAAGTTTAATATCCACGTTGAAATGCTGGAGGACCTGCAAGCCCGCCCGCAGACTTTTACCGGTGACGTCAGGCATGTTTTTCCTGTTGTCCGCAGTCTCAGTTAAATTCCTGTTTTCAGGTGAGAGAGGATCTGCATCAGCAGCCAGGGCGGTTCCGGCAGTGCTCCAGAAATCAGGGGACGGCACAAGAGGGGGCTGATCTGCCACATAGAGCATTTTCTGGATCATATCCCGGTCAGGACTCAGGATTGAGAATTTATCTCCAAAGGCTTCCAGCCCATCGGGATAGAACGCAGCAGAATTCTCCGGATAGGAGAGCAGGGCGATCATGGTCAGTTTGGGGTCTCTGCCCGGGATAGCCCCCAGCATCAGACTTTGCGTGATGCGGGGAGGGTGGCCGCTCTGTTCTGCACCATTATTCTCCGCCATTGCAGAGGCAGAATTCTCGCGGGCTGTTGCATAACGGTGGGCTTCAAAAAACATAGGAATCTGTGAAGCTCCACTAACGTTCTTGGTTTTCAGCCATTTGGCTGCAAGAAAATCAATCAGGTCCTTGCTGGTGTCAGGATGCAATGCGACAGTTTGTGCAACTGTCGGCAGGAGCGGTGTGATGGGTGCGGGGTTCTCTTTCGGATATGCAGCCTGCAGCAGATGCGGAGTAACAATCCTGCCCTTATTCACAAGTGCCGTGAACGCTGTGAGAAGGCGCAAGGCAGAGGAGTGAAAGGATGGATCTGTGAGAACTAACGATGAGGAAACAGGCGTTTCATCTTTGAGGGGTAAGTCTGTCAAAGGTTTCTGTCCGAAACCCAAGAAAGCTGCAAAGCGGGCAAGATACTCAGGGTCAACATTGTCAACAGGTGGCGCAGTAGCTAGTTTTTTTCTTTTGAACATTTCCGGTTCAATGATCCGCAGGGGGGGCGCAGCATCTGCATTATCAGGGTCCTGCGATTTTCTTTCATTCCTGTAGTTGATTGCAGCTGCTTGCTGGAAAATGAGTGCAAGTTCGCCGGGATACACTGGTTCGGTCACAACATGGTTGTTAAGCGCTGAACTGGTAAACTCCCAAAAGCGATTGGGATTGAAAGCAGGATAGCTGGCCATGGCAAGTATCCTGCCGCTGTTGGCATCCATGAGGAGAACACCGCCGCTTGCTGCCCCGGTAATCCTTATTCTTTTTTCCAGGAATCGCTGCATCTTGGCCTGGATCATCAGGTCAAGGTTCAGAACCAGATGGGTTGTGGCCTGATCAAGTACGGTTGCTGAACTGAAGTGCAGGGCTTCCAGCTCAGACCTGTTTATCCCATCTCCCCGCAGGAGAGCATTGTATTGAAATTCTATACCGTCCAGCCCCTGGCCGTTCTCGACAAATCCTACCGCATGCGCGGCTGTTTCATCATTCGGGTAGAAGCGCTTAGTCTCCACAACCTGGTAAATGCCCTTTATTTTGCGCGCTCCTAATGCATCTGCCAGGCCCTGATCAATTCCCTTGGCAATCCAGACAAACCCCCTTTCACTTTTAAAGTCTGCAGCAAGCCTGGTTTGGTCCAGGCCGAGGATTTCTCCCAGCAGTCCGGCAGAAGCAGCAGGGTCTTCCATTTCAAGGGGTCTGGCGTAAATGGCGTAGGTTTCATAGGTGGCTGCCAAAGGCCTGAAATTACGGTCGTAAATATCCCCCCTGGGGCAGGATGCAGAAGTGGCTGCTAAGACTTCACCGGGCTTGTTTTGCTTGAGCCAGGCGAAGATTTCTGAAATGGCGTAGAACTTCTCTTTATGAAACAAGAAGGCCCCAGATCCCAAAATAAGGACAAGGGCCAGAAGGAGAAAGCGATTCTTCCTTCTTTTCTCTAAGAGCAGCTTTCGTCGCCGCTGCACTTGTTTTATCGCGTCATCAGTCATGTAGCATTAATAACTCCGATGCATAGCTGCATTCCTGGGGTTTCTTTGTTCAGGCATTGTCGGCATTTCATGTGTGCAGGATTGCCTATTGCTTTTTTTCATGGATAACGAAGCTGTTTTTTTGCCGGAGACTTCAGGCCGAGTTTTTGCGCAGCCGCCTCAATGTGGTCCTGGGTAAGCAGGAGGTCACGTTGCGCAAGGAGCAGTTTGTTTTCATTATGCAATTCATTGTTGGTTGTCCGGCTGCTGCCTATTTGATCCAGGGCTACCTGAACCTGCAGTCCGTACCAGATAGTTGAGCTGATGCCGATGATGAGGGTTACAAGAAGCATGGCAGCAATTGTGTTCAACACAGGTTTGGTAGCCGGGAAGAATTCCTTGGGGAGGGCGCCATACTTTCTCTGCGAAGTTCTTATTTTGTTCCTGCGTTTTATAATGACGAAACTGCCGGAAAAATCCTTGAACATTTTGCGTCCCTCCCTTGTCTCAGCCTTTCATAGATGCAGCCCGAAGCTTTGCGCTTCTTGCCCGTGGATTCATCCTGATTTCATCTGCACCCGGGATAACGGGCTTTTTAGTTAAAACTTGCAGTTCAGGATTTTCCTTGAATTTCCATTTTACCAACCTGTCTTCCAGGGAGTGGAATGCAATGATGCATACCCGGCCCCCGGGTTTAAGAATTTCTGTAATGGTATCGAGTAAGGCTGTCAGGTTGTCGAGTTCTTTATTGACGGCGATACGCAGAGCCTGGAAAACCTTTGTTGCCGCATGAATTTTCTTGGGCTGAAATTTCCTGGGAACCGCTCCGGCTATAATGCGGGCAAGATGCGAGGTCGTGGTAATCCTGTCCCTGTCCCTTTCTGCAACTATATGTGCGGCTATGCGCCGGGCCTGTCTTTCTTCACCGTAGTAATAAAAAATATCTGCCAGATCTTCCTTGCTGAAATCATTGATTATTTCTTCAGCCGTAAGATGTTTGCGTTTATCCATCCGCATGTCGAGGGGCCCGTCTGCCTGGTAGCTGAAGCCTCTTTCTCCAGAATCAAACTGCAATGAGGAAACCCCAAGATCCAATAACAATCCATCCACTTTGTGAATACCTATTTCTGTCAATCCAGCCATAATTTCAGAGTAGTTCCGGTGCAGAGCGGAAAATCTTTCCCCAAAAGGGGCAAGTCTTTTCCTGGCCAGTTCCAGTGCATGTGCATCCCATTCGAAACCTATGACACGGCCTGCGGGGCTGCAGGACTGCAGAATTTTTTCTGCATGCCCGCCAAGGCCAAGGGTGCCGTCAACATATATCCCGCCATCAACCGGGGCCAGGAAGCGGATTACCTCTTCGAGAAGAACAGGGGTGTGGGTTGGAGAGGAAGAAGAGGGTTTTGAATGTTGAGCCATGGAGGAGCAAGGCTTTTTCTTTACAAGATTATTCCCCGCATGCGTCACGGCTACTCCGGCTGCTTAAAGTATGCCCAAGGCTGACAAGCTCTGTTCAAAATCGCTGAATTTGTCTCTGGTCAGTTTCCGTTCCTTTTCCCAGGCGGCTTTATCCCAGATTTCGAAGTGATCGAGCATACCATTCAGCACCACATCCTTTTTCAGGTCGAAATCCGTCCGCAGGGTAGGCGGCAGGAGGATCCTGCCTTGCCTGTCCAGGCTGCATTCGGCAACACCGGAAATAACATAGCGCCTGAAAGAGTCCATGCCAGGCTGTTTTTTCCCCTGGACAAGCAGTGTTGTTTCAATCCGCTCCCAGACATCTACAGGAAAAGCCTTCAAGCACTTGTGCCAGTTTGTGACCATTAACCCCTCATTGGTCTGGCCCTGAAGCACATCCCGGAACCTGCTAGGAATATTAAGCCTGCCCTTCGTGTCCAGTGTGTGTTCTGAACGGCTGCGAAACCTGCTTTTCGATGATTTGCCGCTGTCTGCTCTGGGCATGGGATGACCCCTTTGTTCCCCTTTTATCCACTTTGCACCACTTAAGGTTTCTTTTTATAGGATAGATTGGTCCGCTGTCAAGGAAAAATTATTGAAAAATTAACTGGATGCAGGGAAAGAAAGGGGATGTTTGGCTTGTAACCAACCAGGAGTACTACATATTGTGTGTCCAGGTTGTATATGGCACAACATATGGCAAAGAGATGCGGGTGAAAAATATTTTATTGCCGAATGCCGAAAAGAAAAGAGATCTGCCCAAATATCCAGGGGAGAGGGATTCTACCATGCAAGCCGGAGGATATTACTCAAGGGGTCAACTTTTGCAAGTTTGACAAGTACGGTGTCCCCGGCGCTAACTTTAAAGGCGGTGTTAAGGGGGAGGTCAGCATCAAGAAGGAATTCCTCCAGGAGAACATGTACACGCCGGGGTCCGCTGTCAATCACTAGAGCAGGAAGCCTTGCCGCGCCTTTATCCTGCAGGTATTTCAGGATCCAGTAGCGCTGGCGCATATATTTGACCTGGTTGGTTTTGTCAATCGTTGTCAGGATGATGGAGCCAAAATGTTTCATGTCTTTTTTGCTGAAGAGAATGCCTTTGCCCATGACCAGGTAACTGATCTGCAGCTGCATGATCAGGTCAAGCAGACGTCGAATGGGAGAGGTGACAGTGGTGTATTGTGGGGCACCGACACAGCTGTGGCCTTTGGGGGTGGTCAGCAGGGACATGGGGGAGAGTCGCTTGCGCTGCTGAATGACTTTAATGATGTCCTTTTCGAAACCGTCGATAAGGCGCTGGCGGGGCTCGGCCTGGCAGCGAAAAAGTCCGGGCGCCTCACGTTCAGCCACGAACTGGGCCCCTAGCGTATTGGCAAGGATCATAAATTCTGCTACGAGAATCCTGCTTGGTGTATCAACTGCAGACCTGCTGATCTCGATTCTGCCATCTTTCCTGATAGAGATATGTAATTCCGGTACGGGCAGCAGTAAAGCTCCGTTGTTCACACGCCTTTGCCGCAGCAGGACACTCAGTCCCGCCAGGGCAGCCAGCGCCTGGTCCTGCTCGATCAGCCGGTCCGCTTCTAGGTAAGTCAATTGCTGTTTTACGGAAACAATGCTGTGAACGATCTCGAACTTGATAATCTCTGCTTTAGGACTGAGCAGGACCAAGAAACTGAGCGCAGGCCGTTTCCGGTCTTTCAAAAGACTCAGTTTGTCCTCAGACAATGCCGGCGGCAGCATCGGGAGGTGTTTTTCAGGGAAATAGATGGATGTTCCCCGCTTCAGTGCTTCCTCAAAAAGTGCGGTACCCTGTTTGACATAAAGACCGACATCTGAGATATGAATACCGACAAGGTGGTTGTCACCCTGCTTTTCAATATGCAGGGCGTCGTCAAAATCCCTGGTTGCAGGCCCGTCAATGGTGTAAACCGGCAGGTCAGTGAAATCCCTTCGGCCGCCGGCAGCCGGGTCTGCTGCATCCGGCAGCTTTATGGCCTGGACTTCAGCCAGGGCTGCTGCGGAAAAAGATGTAGGTATATCCTGTTTGAGAAGGTGGATATTTTCGTTTATATCCCAGCGCCCCGCCTTTACCAGGAGGTGAAAGATATCATGGGGACCGGTGAGTTCTGTCTGTTTAACAAGTTTCCGGGCCAGTTCATGCTCGGAAGCATCTTTGCCGAAAAGGTAGTAATCAGCAAGGATCTGCAGGGTGGCCTCTCTGTCATCCCAATCCTGCACTGGTTCGTTGTTTTCCCAGATACGGCGCAGAACCTGGGTATTCCTGGCAATAAAAAGCGCCTGTTCATTTTCTTTTTCCTGTTCGAGTTTTATCTGTTCAACAGTTTCAGGCGGATGGATATGAATAGCACCGGATTTGTATTTGAAGTAAAGCCTGTTGGCAATAACAGACCTCAGAAAGGCCGCGCATTGATCATCGGAAGGCTCTGTCCCGAAAAAAAGGCTTGCCAGGAAATCGACCCCGTAAACATCTTCGGGTTTTTCTGAGACAATTTCCCATATCTCATCCAGCCTGATGATTTCAGCAAGTCTGGCCCTTTGTCTCTCGGTTTCCTGCAGGATGTCAATGATTGCTTCCCTGGAATGGGATGATGATGAAACCTTATCCTTTGTAGAGTGGATTATCCTGTTGTGCGGTAAATTCAGCTCCCTGCTGTTCTGGTTGAGCAAATGCAAACGATTGCCGTTATCTTCAAGGACAAAGGCGCAGATGAATTTGCCGTTTTCCAGATATTCGACTATTCTGCTGTCTAATGCCATGTGTTCAGTTTTTTTATATTGTTGACCGGAACAGACGACAACGAGTATTTTGGGCTGTATAAAATGCCGCACGGATTACCATTTATTCATGGTTCCGTAAAGCTCTGAATGACTGATCCGGGAAAATATTCACATCTAATCTATACGTGAAAGGTGATTAAAGCCAGACCCTTTTTTCATCTTCGCGGGAAATGCAGTAAATGTTTTCCTGCAATTAACACATTTTGCTCAAGAAATGCAGAAAAGGGGTACCGGCAAATGATGAGCCTGAAACCGTAAAAGAACTGCTGCGAAAAAGATGCAGAAAGACACAATTAAATCAGGCATGGTAGCTATTGTCGGGCCCCCTAATGCAGGCAAGTCCACGCTGCTGAACGCTCTGCTGGGACAAAAGATTTCCATCGTAACGCCCAAGCCCCAGACAACCAGGAACCGCATTATCGGCATTCTCAATAATCCGGCCTACCAGATAGTCATGCTTGATACGCCCGGGCTGCATAAGGCCAGGAAACCCCTGAATCTGGAAATGGTGAAAATAGCTGTTGCCAGCCTTACAGAGGTTGACGTGATCCTGTTCCTTATCGATGTTTCCCTGCCCATGCCGGAAAAGCAGGTGCAGGCAGTTGCATATCTGGAATCTGCAGCGGTTCCGGCAATTCTTGTTTTAAACAAGATCGATCTCCTGAAAAAGGAGCAGATATTGCCCATGATAGAAGCGTACCGCTCTGTCTACCCCTTTGCCGCCATTGTCCCGGTATCAGCCCTTTTGAACAATGGCACCGATGTGCTGCTGCAGGAACTCCTCCATCTTTTGCCTGAGGGCCCCAGGTTTTACCCGGAGGATATCCCGACGGATGCAACCGAACGTTTTATTGTCGGAGAGATTATCAGGGAGAAGATATTTCTTTTGACCGGACAGGAGATTCCCTATGCCACCGCTGTTGTCATTGACAGTTTCAAGGAGGACGAAGAAAGGTCCCTTGTGACAATTCATGCTACAATAGTTGTGGAGAAGTCTTCACAGAAAGCCATAATCATCGGCAGAAAAGGCGCTAAGCTGCGGCAGATAGGAAAAAACGCACGCCAGGATATAGAGAAACTCCTGGCGCAGAAGGTGCTGCTAAAGCTTTGGGTCAAGGTTCACAAGAACTGGACCAGGGATATGCGGTTTATCCGGGAACTGGGCTTGTGACAAGCCATATGCACTCATTAACCTTTCCTGGCAAGTATATCTCCTTGACCGCCTCAAGAAGATAGCAAGTGCAATTTTTTTCATTTTTGTTGTACAGTAGTACCATTCTGTGCAACAAAATGAAAAGTGTGACATTATTCTTTAAAATGTCCCTGGCAAAGGAGAAGAGTTATGTCAGACCTGCACGACCCCCGGGTCCTTTTTGCAGCTGAACGCACCCAGCTGGCATGGAACAGGACCAGCGTCTCTCTTATGGCCTTTGGTTTTGTGGTGGAACGTTTCGGCCTTTTCCTGAATGTTCTCGGCAAGAAAGGGATTATCGTAATGGAAAGGGAGATTTCATTCTATGTCGGCCTGACCTTTATACTGCTCTCAATTCTCCTCAGCTTTTTTTCAATACTGCAGCATAAAAATGTGGTTAACAGCCTGCAGCCGGCGGAAATTCCCAAGGGCTATAACCTGTGGGGAGCCGCATGGGTCAATGGTATTGTCGGGCTTCTCGGCATAATCCTGGCAGGCTACATCTACTATGGTTTCAGGGGATAAGCCGGCTGACAATCTGCGGCGTGAATATCATGAAACACATCGTGATCCTGGGCGGAGGGTATGCCGGCGTGAGTGCAGCCGTCAGGCTGCGCGATATAAAAGCCCAGGTTACACTGGTCAACCACCACAGCTACCACCATCTCACCACACTCCTCCATCAACCGGTTGTCGGACGGCGTGAATACAGGGATCTCTCCCTGCCATTGCGCGACGTCCTACCCAGGCCGGTTCAATTCCAACGCGGCAGAGTCCTGAAAATAGTGCCATTGGAAAATCGTATCGAGATCCAGACACGGGACGGCAGAAAAAGTATGACCTGTGACATTATGGTTATTGCGCTGGGTTGGCAGCCGCAATTTTTCGATATTCCAGGCCTGAGGCAATACGGATTGACCCTGGACAGCCTTAATGCTTCACGTCTGGTACATGACCGCATTGAAGAATCCCTTATCGCCTTTGACGAAAACCCGGAACAAAATTGGCGCACCAGCATTATTGTGGCAGGCGGAGGACTTTCCGGCGTGGAACTCATGGGAGAACTTGCCGACAGCAGGATCAAGCTTGCCCGGGATTTTGATTTGGAGCCTAAAGATATAAAACTCTATCTCATAGAGGGTTCTCACGGCTTGCTGCATGGGCTTGATCCTTGGCTTGCTGATCAGGCAGCCGCCTATCTCCAGCAAAAACAGGTTGTATGTCTCGCCAACACGCGAATTACCGAAGGGCTTGCGGACGGTGTAGTATTATCTGACGGAACAAAGATCCAGGCGGGCGCAATAATCTGGACCGGGGGAGTGCGTGGTAACATGCTGGTCGAGGAAAGCGGCCTGGAAGTTAACCGGGAGGGAAGGGCCATTGTCAATGAATTCCTGCAGCCAAAGGGCTACGATAATATTTTTGTGTTGGGCGATTGTGCTGCTGCAACAGGAGAGGGCGGAAATATCCTGCCCCCTACAGCGCAGCTTGCTGTACAGCAGGGAAACTGGGTTGCGGGCGCACTCCGTTCTCTGGTTAAAGGAGAAAGAATGGAGCCATACAGGCCACGCATGGAAGGTATCCTGCTCAGCATCGGACGGAGTCATGCTTTGGGTGTTGTCCGCGGGCACCATGTCTCAGGCAGGATAGCCGGCATGCTGAAAGATTTCATTGCGTACCGCCACATATTCAGAATCGGCGGACTCTCTCTTACCTTGAGAAAATTCCGAGAATGGCGAACTTATACTGCCCTGCTGCGCAGGCGATAGCTTCGTGCACTTTGGGAACAGGCCCATGATTATTCCTGCTAAATTTAATTTCAAGAAAACGGCAACACCTGTTCTTGCCGTAGTTCTTTTTATATTTGCCATTTTTCTGCTGCACAAACTTCTGAAGCAATATCATCTGGATGAGATCAGGGCTGCCCTCCATGCTTTTTCCACGCATAAAATTCTGCTCTCTTTAGGCTTTACGGCATTAAGCTATTTGGTTCTTACACTCTATGACACGCTTGCCTTCCAATACATAGGAAAACCCCTTGCATACAGAAAGATCGCCCTGACTTCCTTTATAAGCTACACATTTGCCAATAACACCGGCAGCCTGTCAATCCTCACCAGCAGTTCAATCCGTTACCGTTTTTATTCCAGCTGGGGTTTTTCAGGCATTGAAATAGCCAGGATTATCTGGTTCTGCATGGTTTCATTCTGGCTCGGTTATCTTTTTCTTGCAGGCATGAGCTTTCTGATTGCGCCACCGGCCCATATTTTTTCTCTCCCGGTTGCGCAAAAATCTATTCTCCGCTTCAGCGGATTATTTTTTCTTCTCGTTGTCGGCAGTTACCTGGCTGCATCATTGCTCAGAAAAAAACCCTTAAAACTCCTGAAATGGGAGCTGGCATTACCTTCATTGCGTCTTGCACTCGGCCAGGTTGCTGTAGCCACCATGGACCTTCTTTCTGTTGCAGGCGCCCTCTACGTATTACTTCCAGAAATGTCCCTTCCTTTCGGCAGTTTTGTTTCACTTTTCCTGCTCGCTATAATGATTGGCCTGATAAGTAATGTGCCCGGCGGACTGGGAGTTTTTGAAAGTGTCATGTTATTGATGCTGACACCTTATGCAAAAGGGTCTGACCTCGTAAGCGCCCTGTTACTATTCAGGAGTATTTACTACCTGCTGCCGTTGGTTGTATCTATCACCGCGCTCGGGGGCTTGGAAATCCGCAGCCGCAAGGCTAAGATAGCCAAGGTTTCGAGCGCTATACAAAAAACCATCTCCGTAATGATTCCCCAGGTTTTTGGACTGGCTACCCTTGTTGCCGGGGGAATACTTCTTTTTTCCGGCACCATGCCCCGCCTTTATGACCGTATTTCATGGCTCATCGGAATACTGCCACTTTCGGTCCTGGAGTTATCCCATTTTCTGGGTAGTATGGCTGGAATGGGGCTGCTCATTCTTGCCTCCGGCTTACGCCGCCGCCTGGACACGGCATATTTTTTAACAATTATACTTCTTGTGCTTGGCATAGTTTTTTCCCTCCTGAAGGGCTTGGATTATGAAGAGGCAGCCGGGCTCGGGGTTCTGCTTATTGTCCTTTCAGTCAGCCGCAAGCAATTTTACCGGCGGGCATCCATACTTGCTGAACCGGTCAAGCCGGCCTGGCTTGGGACAGTAATCATTGTTCTCTGCGGCAGCATAGGCCTGGGTTTATTTGCATACCGCCACCAGAACTATTCACATGAACTCTGGTGGCAATTCGCTCTGCACGGCGACGCCCCGCGTTTCATGCGTGCTTCGGTGGGTGCGGTGGCAGTTATCTGTTTTTTTGCATTGGCCAAGCTCTTTAGAGCCTATCAGCCGCCACCCTCAGCACCACACCAGGAAGAACTGGATCTGGCCGCAGCAATAGCAGCCAAGACTTCGGATACCCGTGCTTACCTGGCATTGCTTGGGGACAAGAGCCTGTTGTTCAGCGACAGCAGGAAGGCATTCCTCATGTATGGAATAAAAGGCAGAAGCTGGATTGCCATGGGCGATCCTGTAGGAGAGGAGCAGGAGACCGTGGAACTCATCTGGCAGTTCAGGAACCTTGCCGAGCGTTTTGGCGGTTTGCCTGTTTTTTATGAAGCCGCATCTGATAACCTTTCCGGGTATATTGACATGGGTATGACAGTGCTTAAGATAGGCGAAGAAGGGCGTGTAAACCTTGCGGAATTCACCTTGTCCGGCAGCACGCACAAGAGTCTGCGCTATATTCACAGGCGCTTGAGCAATGAGGGGTACCAGTTCGAAATCATACCCCCTGAAGGGGTGCCTTCCATCTTGTCCGAATTGAAGAATATTTCCGATGCATGGCTTAATGATAAAAAGGTTGGTGAAAAGGGTTTTTCACTGGGTTTTTTCAGCGACCGCTATTTAAGCTATTTCCCGGTTGCCGTAGTCCGTTTGCAGAATAAAATTCTCGCTTTTGCCAACCTTTGGCAGGGCGGCGGTAAAAGAGAACTGTCCATCGATCTTATGCGATACAGTAATGCTGCCCCCCATGGGATCATGGATTTCATATTTTGTGAAATAATGCTCTGGGGTAAAAGCCAGGGCTACCAGTGGTTCAGTCTCGGCATGGTCCCCTTGGCGGGACTGGAGCCGGAGAAAGTAGCTTCGCTGTGGGGTAATATCGGTACTTTTGTATATCGCCATGGCGAGCATTTTTATAACTTCAAAGGATTACGGAGTTATAAAGACAAATTCGACCCGGTCTGGCAACCCAGATACATTGTGTTCCCCGGTGTTTTGCAGTTGCCGAAAATATTCGCCAACCTGACTGCACTCATAGGCGGAAGCCTGAAACGGGTATTCATCAGGGAGCCTCAGAACTGAAGGAAGGAAAAAAGCAGAAGCAAGAACGAAACCTTGCGCAACGACGAATAATATAAAACGACAGAGGCACTGTGAACAGCCATGATTTTTGAGTTGCTGGAAGATATTATAAAGCTGACATTCATTGTGGCCTCTTTATATCTGGCCCTCAGCACATTTGTCCGCAAGAAACAGCCCGAGTTTTCTGAAACCCTGGAAAAAAAACGCCTGATCATATTGTTCGGCCTTGTTCTCGTGGTTGTAGCTATGAAGATCAGCGAGGATGTGCTTGGAGGTGAGTCCGGGCCGGTGGATAAGGCCATTCTGCTTTTTATACATGCCCATGTTGCAGGCGCACTGATCCCCTTTTTTGCAGCAATAACAGTCACCGGCTCAGCAAAATTCCTGTTCCCGCTTACTACAGTCATTTCTGTATTGCTGCTGTCTGCCGGGCGACGTTCAGAGGCGCTTCTTCTCGCCGGTTCAGTTATCAGTGGTGCCCTGGCCGTTTTTATCATTAAAACGCTGGTGGCCAGGGACCGGCCATCCCTGTGGGCGGCGGAATGGTACTGGGGATCCAGTTTCCCCAGCGGCCACACCCTTGCCGTTGCTGCATTCGCAACTGCTGCCACGCTGTGCGTCCTTAAAATCCAGCCTCGGCTTAAGAATTTTGCTGTGGTCCTGGCTACTGTATGGATTTGTCTTGTTGGACTCTCGCGCCTTGTGCTTGGGGTTCACTGGCCGACGGATGTATTGGCGGCAGCGTGCCTGGGAACATTCCTGCCCCTGGTAATAAAAGTTCTTATGCATTTCCACCGAACTTAATATTTCCACTACACATGTAAATTCAAATTTAGAGCCCTAAAAAGTTGCTATTGTGGCAAGATATATTGATTCCTACTTCAACTAAAATACTCCTCTAAACAACATCCAATATGAATTTTTTTACTGACAAAGAAATTGACAATGACATTTATCCATGTTTTCTAAATTAATGGCTTTGTAGTCCATAATCTTGTTTTGAAAAGTTACACGTATTAAAAATAGGGATGAACCATGAGAAATATTTTTTTGCTCTGTTTTGGTCTTTTTTTATTAACAGCAACATCAGCTCTAGCAGTAAAGCCAGAAAGCCAGCCAAAGGTTGATTATGAAGCTGAACTTGAAGCTGAAATAGAACCCAAGAAAGCGGCTGATGCCGATTTGCAAAATCAGATAGATAATATTCAACCTAGGGCTGCTGCATCTGTTATGTACTTAAAGATTGAATCTCCTAATACTCCTCCAAATTGCCCGGAGCATTGGACTGAGGCCGGGTTGTCGACAATCAGTTCAGGAGGCGGCAGTCTTAATACTGTTAGAACATGTTATAACATGGATAATTCATGTGCAGTTATGTACTTATGAACCTCCTAATACTCCTCCAAATTGCCCGGAGCATTGGACTGAGGTTGGGTTGTCGACAATCAGTTCAGGAGGCGGTAGTTTTAATACTGTTAGAACATGTTTTTATTGTGCACAGTAGATAATACTAATAATCAAAACATTTTAACCCTGCCTCCGGGCGAGGTTTTTTATTGCCATTGGATATGTTAAACAGGTAATTATCAAAGGCAGGCTCAAGATGATGGCAAGATATTTTGACTTTTGAATAAAGATAATATCTAGAATTGTTAACTGGGTTGGCGTTTCACAAAATCAAAACATTGGCAAGAATGTTTTAACTTAGGTTGAGGGGAGGAATGAAAAAAAGATTGATTATAATTTTAACCTGTTTTGGACTGATTATTGAGGCTAGCGGACTTTTTCCCGACACAATCACCAAAGCAATCGCTGCTGATACCCAGGTTAACACATATACAACCAGTACCCAAAGCTATTCTGCGATAGCGATGAATTCCAATGGTAACTTTGTCATTACATGGATGAGTTATGGTCAGGATGGTTCTGGTACCGGTATCTATGCCCAGAGGTATGACAGTTTCGGCAATCCTGTAGGTTCGGAATTCAAGGTCAATAAAAGTACAAGAAGTTCGGTTGCAATGGATGCAAGTGGCAATTTCATCATTGCATGGGATAGTGAAGGTAGAGATATTTATGCCCAGAGGTTTACCAGTTCCGGCAATCCTGTTGGTTCGGAATTCCTGGTCAACACTTACACCACAGGTGCTCAAGCTGAACCTTCGGTAGCAATGGATCCCACAGGCAACTTTATCATTACATGGATGAGTGATGAGCAGGACGGATCTTCTTGGGGCATATATGCCCAGAGGTATGATAGTTCCGGTAATCCAATAGGTACTGAATTTCAAGTCAATACAGCATTAACTGGTCATCAGGAGACTCCTTCCACGGTTGCTTTGGACGCCAGTGGTAATTTTGTCATTACATGGACAAGTAATGGCCAGGATGGATCTGCTAACGGTGTTTATGCCAGGGAATATAACAGTTCCGGCAATCCTGTAGGTTCGGGATTCCTGGTCAATACATACACAACAAATAATCAGTGGGCTCCCTGGGTTGGTATGGACTCCAATGGGAACTTCGTCATTACCTGGACGAGTGATGGTCAGGATGGAGATGGTTTTGGTATATTTATGAAACCTTTCCTGGACCAGGATGACGATGGTATTTTAAATGAAAATGATAACTGCCCTGAAGTTTTCAACAGTGACCAGTCCGATATTGATGGGGACACGATAGGGGATTCCTGCGATATCTGCCCGGATGATGAAAATCCTGAGCAGGAAAATTCTGACAATGATGGGTTCGGAGATGTTTGTGATAACTGTCCTGAATTGACAAATCAGGATCAGGCTGACACTGATGGTGACGGAGTCGGCAATGCCTGTGATCTATGTCCGCTTGACAACCCTGATGATACTGACGATGACGGAGTTTGTGATAGTAGCGATGTCTGTCCAGGGGGTGATGATGCAACTGATGGCGATGGTGATGGAGCACCTGATGATTGCGACCCATGTCCACTCGACAATCCTGACGATACTGACTTAGATGGAACTTGCGACAGCGAAGAAAATTGCCCAAACGATGCAAACAAGACAGAGCCTGGGGTTTGTGGATGTGGAGTTGTAGATTCACAGGATGATACGGATAATGATGGGACCCTAGACTGTAATGATGTCTGCCCGGATGACCCGAACAAATCTGCAAACGATGGAGATTGTGGTTGTGGATTTGTTGATGTTGATTCAGATGGTGACGGTTTTGCTGATTGTATTGATGTCTGTTCTGCAGACCCCCTAAAGAAAACAGCAGGTCAGTGCGGTTGCGGGATAGCTGATACTGATACAGATGCTGACGGTATCGCTGATTGTAACGATGAGTGCGATAATGATCCAGGTAAAACTGCTCCGGGAACCTGCGGTTGCGGAATAGCTGACACCGATTTTGATAATGATAGTATTGTTGATTGTAATGATAACTGCCCGCAAGATAACAACACCAATCAAGCTGACAGCGATGGCGATGGGGCCGGTGACGTTTGCGATAACTGTCCTGGTACTATTCTGGGCGATTCCGATAATGACGACGTCTGTGACAACGTAGACCAATGTCCCGGTTACGATGACAGGATAGATTTCGACAAAGATGGAACCCCTGACGGCTGTGACGACTGCCCAAACGATGCCGACAATGACGCTGACCAGGATGGCGCT
>Ga0209536_100000390_pt1 | contig 70256 bp, 56 predicted proteins | sample DeeMarSeWOR28_12_FD_187461 | JGI IMG/M metagenome (GOLD analysis project Ga0209536, IMG submission 187461) | Marine sediment microbial communities from White Oak River estuary, North Carolina - WOR-2-8_12 (SPAdes) (version 2) | ecosystem: Environmental > Aquatic > Marine > Intertidal zone >...
CAGCGATGATTCGACGAAGGCGGTCCTGTCGAGTATCGGTTTGAGCCGCCGGCCGTCGATGCGCACATTCTCCCGTTCCATGAAAAACTGCCCGATCTGCTCACGGACACGATTGAATTCATACACTTCGATATAATCATCGCTGTGCAAGTCAAAATCGAGCCAGGTCATCATATCTTTGACCCGCACCAGGATCTCGTTGCGCACCTCAAACGGTTCAATATAGAGGAATGTCCGCATTCCGGTACCGATTTTGCGTCGTAATTGTTTTTTGTCAAATACTGAATACCAGGGGTCGTCCCAGTCGAGTTTGAGCCTGCTCCTTTCCGACAGAACACGGAAGTCGACCACCGTCACTCCCTGGTGAGAACAGATGAAGCCGATAGACGCTTTCGCAAGGCCATTCTCACTCAGCGGTGGGATAAACGTTAAGGATTTTGGTCGCGCTTTGAGGGGATAACTCAATTCGGCATAAAGCACCCGCTTGTCCTCTGGTGGACCAGGGATCGGTCGTAGTGTGTAAGGATTGATTTTGCCAACTAAGGGAGATGGTCTCTCGATGCGCAATCTTGGTTCTACAAGATCAAAGCTGACCGGCAGGTTCTCGCCACGGTCAGTAATGACCTGAAGCAGATGCTCTGAGAAATATTTCTGGCGCTGTTCTAATCCCGGTCTGCCGGGGACTGGCTGGGAAAAGAAACGTTCTGGTATCAATTCTTTGAAAAGACTCAAATCCTCGACAAACACTTCCAATTGTATCCGGACACGATCCTTTTCGATATAGATTTCAGCGATATTGCGGGCATTCTCAGCACCGGAAAGGTTTACCCAGTCGGCAGAGGCGGCAATAGGGAAAATGAGGACAATGACAACACAAATATGTAGGACAGCACGCAACAGTATCATAACATTTTTCTACAGAATAAATAGAACTAAATGCAATAGGAAACACTACCAAAAAACTGCAAAACTTATTTATTTATCCCTTGTCCATCCACAAATTTATCCCTTGTCCATCCACAAAAAGAATGAGCCCGGAAATCTGCCGGGCTCCGGTCGAATGAACCAGGATTAGGCCGCCTGTTTGCGAATCAGCGGAGGATTTTAACCTTCGAGTGATTCTATTCCATGCATTCAGTTCCTGAATCTATAACTTGCGCCAGCCTTGAAAGAAGAGCTATGAGTCCTTTAATTTTCGGCTTCTATTTCGCTGGGTACTCAAATTCCCTGCCAAGTGCCTCGCTGGCTTCCTTGTAGACTCCGCGGAGCACCTCGTCAACTTCGCCCCACCGGCCTTTTTTAATGAAGTCGGAGTAACCCATCGCATCATTCGGAACGCCCATCTCCTTGCTGTATTTCTCCGTGTCATCCTTCTTAGGAAGTTCCGGTTTGTTCACCAGCGGCGGTGCCCACGTGTGTTCCTCCACGACTGCCATCCGTACCCGGATGTCGTCCTTGGTGATGTTCCAGACCATGAAGTCTTCAGCGAGGCTCAGCGGCCCATCGTAGGTGGTGCGGATGCGATCGTTCACTTCCGCAGTCGTGTCAAAATCTTTGAAGAAATGATAGGCAACAGCGTGCCTCGGTTTTATAATGCTCATGAGCTTTCCGAACGCCTCCGGAGCGGTGTGGATCTGGGTGCCGACTACTAAAGCCTGTTCCGGCGTAAAGCCCATCTTCTTGACAAGGTCGGGAACGGCGACGAAGCACTCGTGTACGACAAGATCGGCATCTTTGGCGTATTCCACAAACCATTTGTTGGGATATGTGTCAGAGCCGAAAACGAATTTCAGCCCTTTCCATTCAAGACTGAAGCTGACAGGCCCGTCGAGTGAATGGATCGCGGGAAATGAACGGATCGTTACGCCGTTATCCTCATAGATGACGGCGTTCTCGGCCTTGTAATCGAATTCGTTGACCTCAATCGAGTAACCGCGAAAGTCAACCATACCCACACGACCGGCGAGGTCCCAGGTATACATTTCCTTCAACTTCTGAACGGCATAGGCCGTTCCAAGCTCGGGGCTGCGACCGTTCGGCCCCCAGACCCGAAGTGGTTTCTGCCTCCCCATGAGTGCGCCTCCAATGAAAATTTCACCGAGCGAACCGAAATGGTCCGCATGCAAGTGTCCGATAAAAACCTTGTCGAGGTAGTCGTAGGGGATCTGCAGGGACGAGATGCGTTCGGCCGATCCGGTGCCGATGTCAAAGATGAATTTATCGCCGTTGCCGAGCTCGACGAGGAAACACGCAGCGGCCTGTGCGGCACGAGTCGTGGGCATGCCGGTTCCGCAGGCGATCACACGCATTTCATTCGGTCCCAGATCCTCACTGTTGGGCGCGTAGAAATCACGATCGCGCGCTTTGACCGGTGATGCTTTTGGCGGACTCTCAGCGGCTATTGCTTCACTGACTATCCCGGACGATTTTCCTTCCCTTCCATCTTCGTGCCCCCATTGATAGACCATCACGGCCATGAACGCCATAGATGCGACAATTAGAATTTTCTTCGTTGTGATCATAAGTTTCCTCCACTGCATATGCTTTCTTGTCTGGCTTTCATTAATGTTTAATAGACGTCACGTTTTGGTTCTATATTGGAATGTTAAATAGACGCCTCGTAAATGTTCATAATGAGCACAAAAAGTGACCAATTTCGATAAACAATAATATTTGTTGGCCGACTCTTAAAGCTGATCCCATCACTCGTTTTGGTCGAAGGTTGTTTTGTGTGTATCGGCCACAACTGTAATTGTTGCCTGGCAGATGATTCTACTTTACAGTCAAAACCCCATGATTTATGACGACATCGCCATCAGTGTCCAATACGACAGATGAGCCGGTTTCTACCAACTCAAGCTCACAACCGTGACGACAGTTAAAATATTTTGTTCCCATGGGATTAATATCAACATAAACCCAATCCTCACCTGCCTTGCGCCCCTTGATTTGGTAAACTTCGCTATCATTGTTCATTATTGACGCCGCATCGACCAAATTTGGCACACCGATAAACAGTGCCACAACAATCATGATTTAAAACAGTCTCATTTGGTACCTCCTTTTTTCAGTTTAGCAACAACCAGCTAAAAACCTAACCAAATGTAAAATCTTTAAATAAAAACACGCTTGACACGCTTAATATTGCAATTTGCGAACGTATCAGTAATTAAAGCGCAACCCTACGCCAACTCCCCAGTCATAGGGTTTGTCACCGCCGATGCCGAGAAGACCATCCACGTAGGTACCAAATGATGACGTAAACATTTTCCCAAGTTGTGCCTCAGCAGTCGCGGGTACGGCATCGTTCTCCCAGTCGACGGAGATTTTGGCGTCTAGTTTGCCCCAAAATTTGTTCGGGAGCGACTGAATGGCAATCAGTCGAAGGGAGGTTTGATTGACATCCGGACCATCGTATTCGACAAAGTGCTGCACGAGCGGAACCAGGACCGTACCACCGCGCACAAACGCCACACCTGCAAATGGAGCGATCTGGTCCGATCCCGATCCGATGCCCTTATCTTCATTTCCGAATCCCACAATCCATTCAGCGCCAACTGCCAGTTTGTATTTCCATGAACCCCATTCTCCCTGTGTTGGGAAATAGATGGGTTTCAGATGAAATGTCTCAAAACCACTTTCGCTGGTTCCGGTCACATCCGTATCCCAATAATGAAGTTCATACTTAAGTTTTAGCTTTGGAGTCAGCATGTATGATCCGTCTAACCAAAAATCATTGCGTTCAGGTCCATCGAGATCAAAATACTGCCATCTTATGTCCGTATTGTCTACGGCGGCCAGCGGATTCGAGGCATTTTCTTCTGCATAAGCATTGGTAATCGCGATGATTAAAATCAAAAATAATGTATGTGTTGTGTATGTTTTTTTCAAAATGACCTCGGCGTGGAACATCAGATTTTTTTATTTTTTACCTTAACTCTCAGGTCTCTTCCTTTAAAATTGACAACGTAAATTCCATCCAAGTTTATTAATCTCTACCGTTTCTGAATCTTCCTCTCTTTTGCGTTCCACACCCCCTCCAGAAAATTTGAGACTGGTAGCGATTATACGTAAGTCTTCTAAAATCCAAATCCTAATGTAAGGCCAAATACAACGCCTCTTCACCGTCCACAAAGTCAACGTTAGCCTCAGGCACGATAGCCCACCGTTCAGAGAGCTGAAAATCATAGGCAGCACCGATACGGAAGAGGAACTCGTCATCGCTTTCTCTGTGTTCCAACCCTGGCGCAAGCTGAAAGCGCCATGCTTTATAGGGGTGAAAAAACAGCAGGACGCCGATACTCCATTTATCAAAATCACCTCCCGCGTATTCATAGAAACCACCAATACCCAAAAGCTTTGAAAGGCGGCGTTCGTAATTGAAACCAACGGTAAAACCATTCTCGCTTCCATGGTGGGAGTCTTCATAGGTGTTGCCGAAGAAAAACCCGATGTTATTGCGATGATAATGCTCTGAGTCTTCGTGTATTGGGTGCGTCTGCTCAGCCGCGAAGAGATGAGGTGCTGTAAATATCACAACTAATGCACCAAAAAGGGCAGCCTTTCGAACGGCACCCAAATGTAATCTGACATTTTTAAAAGACTTAAAAAACAATCTAAATCCTCTGTTTCCCAGCCCGTAACATTTTGCTTTTTATATCGCATATTCTTCGATAGCTCTTATGCAGAGCCTGCGGTATGGCGATTTTTTACTCAGTTCGTTGTGTTTGCGGGCAAAGCCGCATAATGGCACCCAGACCCAAAAAATAGGTTGAAGTTGGGCCAATTGAGATTATGTTCTGTACAGTTATGTATTGTTATGATAACCATACTGTACAAATATGTCCAGTAGCTTATGCAAAAAAAGTTCGAGACACAAATGACAAACAAAATTAACCGTGTGAGTAAAGATCAATGGCTGGCCAAGGCACTTGAAGCGCTTGAGGAAGGTGGTATTGAAGCGGTTAAAGTTGGACGGCTGGCCAAGGCATTGGGTATATCAAGAAGCGGATTTTACTGGCATTTCAAAAATCGACAAGAATTGTTTGACCACCTTCTGGATTATTGGACACGCGAATATACGGGTATTGTCACTGACAATCCTGATCTGATGAAACTTGATCCGAAAAAACAGCTTCTTGCCTCAATGGAAATGATCAGGGACAATCACCTGGGAAAATTTGATCTCGCGATGACTTTATGGGCAAAAACAGATTCTAATATACGCAAGGTAGTTAATGAGGTTGTTAAAATGCGGCTTGATTATCTTCGGGCAATCTTTGCTGAATTAGGCTTTAAGGGTGATGAGCTTGAAATGCGAACACGGCTGTTTGTGTGTTATCATGCTTGGGAAGATACCGTTTTCCCGGATCTCTCCGACCAGCAACGTTCAAAATTGTTAAAATTGCGCTACCAATATTTGATTCAGAAATGAGTTGGCCATGTATTTAAAATACAACGCTATGGAGAATTGTCCGCTCCATGAAAATACAATATAGATCACAAGAACTGAAGCTATTTGCACTTGACATAATGACATATAGCTTGCCAAAACCAAACTATCGGAATTTAGCCCGTTTTTATAGATAGGGTTAGGCTATCAAAATATTTTGGGCGATTTGATAAGATTGGATCCTAGCAGGTACATGTAACGGTATGCGCATCAAGCGACAACGCCGATAGTGCAATTTGGCCTACATCACCTGGTTAGAAATTCTGTCATTTTTTCAGTAGCTGGATTATCTCCCGCACAAAAGCGCATTCACATTTAGCAGGACAAGAATCAAGTGTGTATTTATGCAAACAATACTCTGGGCACTCATCTGATCCTGTGGCTCTTTCCTGAAATACAGGACCATCATATAAATTTGCAAAATCACTAACCTCAAGCCCAAATGTACCCTTACACGAATGGTTGAAAAGAAAAATACCTGCCTCCAAACTTTTGAAATTTGTCTGATATCCAATAATGATGACACTGTGGTCATTCAGAAAATCTTCACGACTTTTCCATTCAAATCCACAATTGGAACATATTTTAAAATTATCTTTGGTGGTCATCTCAATGGCGTCAGCTCGTGAGCGATAGTGTGGCGCGCAGCGCCGCCCCATCCCAATATCGGGGGAATTAATTCCCGGTTATTGGACAAAACGGGAATTACATAACTCAAAATGCAGCACTCATAATTGCAACACTTATTTTACCATATCCACCTATAAAACAGAATTATTCAACCCACCGTTGTCCTCATTTTACACGTAAAGGTGGGAATTTGAGGGACTGGGATTTGAAATGAGGGAGGTTGCCATACCAGTATCGTTAATTTCAGTTTCTGAGCTTTTCCGGGGGATATGATCTGACTATCATGTGGTTTTAAAGGTTGCCGATAGTTGCCCTATCTAGCAGATGTCATTACCCAACGCCGCGCTTCGGCGACGCACGGTCCTTTTTTGCGTCCGTCTGCAAGCGCTCGTTAGTTTGTTTTCCAGCACTTTAAAACGATAGCGGTTTTTGCATCAGTGTTCCTCGGCACTGATGCTGTAACATGCAAAGGCTTTAACCCGTGACGGTCCACAACAGCGCCGCCGCTCCGGCCACCAGAAAGTGGGACTCCAGCAGAAACTCCAGGCGGATGCCCGGAATCATCACATCTTTTTCATAGGCCAGCAAAATCCCGGCCAAGAACATTGGACAAACCGTCAGCGCATAGCCGACACTGCCCACCAGACCCAGCAGTGTCGACAGGAGCATTCCGGCCAGCACGGCCAGCAGGACCCTTTTGAGCAGGCGCAGGGTCGGCTTTTCGCCCAGCAAAATGGGGATGGTTTCCTTGCCGACGATGCGATCTCCCTGCATATCGAGGGTGTCGAAAAAAGCCGTTCGCACGAACACCAGGCCGGTGGCCCAGAGAAACACCAGCACGGTGCCGATTTGCAGGGTGCCGGTCACCGACAGGTACGGAAACAGCGTGGTCACGGTTCCCCATGCCAGGGCGATCAGAAACGTCTTGGAGCCCGGTATGTCTCGAAGCCTACGGTAGCGGTCGGCCAGCAGAAATCCGGGGATGATGCGCAGGTTGTAGGTAAGGCCCAGCAGGCTCATCACCAGCAGCACCAGAAACGGAACCGGTCCGGTGGTGTAGGCCAGCATCAGCCCGGCGGCACCGGATATCACCGCCAGCGCCGTTAACGCGGTTTGGTGTTTGTCATAAAACAGCGCCCGGCCCGGATCGTTGAAGCGATCCGACTGGCCGCCGGTCAGGTGATTCAAGGTGTGCATCGACTGCACGTAGAGCATCGATATGATCACGTAGATATCTTTTTCGATTCCCAGCAGTTTGCTGCAGGCAAAGCAAAGGCAGCCGGCACCGATGGATACGTAGATGTTGGTGAGCAGCAGGGTGCGCTGCAGCGTAAACAAAAGGCGGTGCCAGCCGCGCGCTTTTTTAAACCGCATGGCCTCCAGGGCGCGGTAGACGCGCTTGATGACCCAGTTGGGGGTCGAGGCCCCGGCGGTGATGCCGATCAACCGGTTGGCGGAGATCTCTTTGAGTTCGATCTGATCCAAGTCATCTTCCGTTTCGATGTGATAGGCCGGTTTGCCGGACTCTGCGGCGATCTCGGTCAGGCGCCGGGTGTTGCCGCTGTGCAGTCCGCCGACCACAACAACTGCGTCGACTTCACCGGCCAGCCGCTGGACTTCGGCCTGGCGCCGTTCGGTCGAATCGCAGATCGTGTCGAAAATCTTGTAGTGGGGGTGCTTGTCGACGGCCCAGCGTTTGACGCTGTCGAACAGCTGGGTGTTCTGGGTGGTCTGGGCGACGATGATGGCCTGGTCGAAGGCCGGCAGTGCCTCCAGTTCCTCCAGGCTGCCGACGACAACCCCTTTTTCTCCGGCATAACCGAGCAGGCCGGTCACCTCGGGATGATCCCGATCGCCCAAAATGATCGCTGCAAAGCCCTTTTTGGCGTGCTTGCGGATGATGGTCTGGACTTTGATCACCCGGGGGCAGGTGGCGTCGATCACCTCGAAGCCGGCGGTTTTCAGGCGGGATTTGATTTCCGGCGGAACGCCATGGGCGCGGATGAGCACCGTTCCGGAGCCGTGCTCCGGGATCTCGGTCAGCGCCCGGATTCCCTTTTCTTCCAGCAGGCTCAGGACCTGGGGATTATGAATCAGCGGACCGAAGGTGTACACCGGCTGCCGTTTTTCATCGGGAGAGACCATGACCATTTCCACGGCCCGGCGCACCCCCATGCAGAATCCGGCAGTCTTGGCAATTAAGATCTTCATTTACAGTTTGCGAACTTTCATTCGGTTGCGTCGGTTGCGCTTTGGAAGCCGCCGGCTGGGGCCTTTTTTCCGGGTGGTGGGAATCCAGCCGGCTTCGTCTTCGCCCGGCGCTCCGGCTGCATCGAGCCGGGCAGTCAGCGCGAGCCGGGCTTCAAATTCCGAGGCGGGGATGGTTGCCGCCTGAAAGGAGGCCGCAGTCAGGGCAACGTCCCGGTCGGAGCTGACCACCAGGGCCTTTTCCCGCTCTTTGGATGCCATGTTCTTGATTACCGAATCGGCCGACCGGCCGTGACGGGAGAAGACTACGTGGATGCCTTTGATGCGGTCTCTGGACGCGGTTGCATCGATTGACCCGGCGCCGTCGAACACCACGGTGATTTTGTGAGCCTTAACCTTTTTGTAGTCGGCCAGCAAGTCGACTAGCGCTTCGCGCCCCAGCTGCAGGTCCTGCCGGTCCAGCGCGCTGAGCCACGGCGAGTTTTTGATCAGGTTGTAGCCATCGATGATGATATGAAGTGCCACTTTATCCCATACGGCCGGCGCCGGGCGCACGCTCAGCTGTTATCCAGCGGGTCGGGCAAGCTCGAGGCGCCCATTGAGCCGGCCGCGGCTGGTTCGATGGGCGCCTGAAACTGATGCAAATTGCGGGGCTATTTTAATTTCAGCATCCCGAGCAAACGATCCAGATCCTGGTCTCCGTAAAATTCGATCTCCACCCTGCCGACACGGCCACGGCGTTTGATCTGAACCTTGGTTCCGTAGTAGCGGGAAAGGTCGGCAGCGATGTCGGTAAAATAGATCTGCTCCGAAGTGGGCTGCGGGGATTTTTTGCTTTTCGCGGTTGGTTTGGCCTGCTTGGCAAAGTTCTCGGTTTCCCGGACCGAAAGTCCTTTGCGGATGACCGCGCTCCACAGCTCCAGCTGGGCGGCGGTGTTTTCGATGCTCAGCAGCGCCCGGGCGTGCCCCATGCTCACCGAGCCGTCGGTGATGCTTTCCTTGATCTGTTGGGGCAGATTGCGCAGCCGCAGAAAGTTGGCCACCGCCGAACGGCTTTTGCCGACCCGTTTGGCGGCCTGATCCTGGGTGAGGCTGAATTCTGCGATCAGCCGGTGATAGGCATCAGCCTCCTCCATCGGGTTCAGATCCTCCCGCTGGATGTTTTCCACCAGCGACATCTCCAGCATTTCGGCATCTTCAACCGCCCGGACGATGACCGGCACCTGTTTCAAGCCGGCTTTGCGGGCGGCCCGCAGGCGTCGTTCGCCCGCCACCAGCTCGTATTCACCATTTTGCTTGCGAACCACCAGGGGTTGGATGATCCCCTGGGCCCGGATGGAATCAGTGAGCTCCTGCAGTTCATCTTCCGAAAAACGGCGCCGGGGCTGATGGCGATTGCGCCGGATCAGATCGATGTCGCACTGGAAAAATTCCTTCATCGCCGGCTCTTTGGAGTCGAGTCCCGGAATCAGGGCATCGAGACCCCTGCCCAGTGCCAGCTTTTTGCCTTTTTTACGTCCGGATATGGAGTTTCTGTCCATTTTGTCTTTCGCCCGGGGGTGTTGGATTTACGGATGATACCCGGTCATCGCGCGAAACCGGCCCGACCGTGCTACAGATATGCAGAGCTGGCGACCGGCTCGGAAATGATCTCGCTGGCCAGCTGAATGTAGCTCTGCGCACCGGCCGAGGTGGCGTCATAGAGCAGAATGGGTCTGCCGAAACTGGGCGCCTCGCTCAAGCGGATGTTTCGGGGGATGATGGTTTTCAGCACTAGTTCTTTAAAGTGATTTTCGGCATCTTCGGCCACCTGGAAGGAAAGATTGGTCCGGCGGTCGAACATGGTCAGCAAAATGCCGGCGATTTTCAGATCCGGGTTCAGGTTGTGCTGTATGCGTCGAACCGTGTGCAGCAGCTGCCCGAGGCCCTCCAGGGCGTAAAATTCACATTGCAGGGGGATCAGCAGCGCATCGGCGGCGGTCAATGCATTGACGGTCAGCAGGCTCAGTGACGGCGGGCAGTCCAGGATGATGTAATCGAAGCGGTCGGTGATGCCTGCCAGCAGGTTTTTCAGCGCGTTTTCCCGCTCGGGGTTGGCCATCATCTCCACCTCGAATCCGATCAGCTCCACGTTGGAGGGAATCACCTTCAGCGAGTCGATCTCCGTGTCCATGATGAGCCGCTGGGCCTCGACACCGCCCAGCATGCCGTGGTAGAGCGTGTACGCCAGTTCGGTTTTGTCCAGGCCGACCCCTGAGGTGGCATTGGCCTGGGGGTCACAGTCCACCAGCAGGGTCTGCTTTTCCGAAGCCGCCAGTGCCGCCGACAGGTTCACTGCAGTGGTGGTTTTGCCCACGCCCCCTTTTTGATTCGCGATGCAGATGATCTTTGCCATGCCCGGGGTTCTAACACAAACGTTTCCGTTTGAAAAGGGCTGAAAATTGTGCGATCATGCCTTATCTTTAGGTGTCGGCTCCGCACGCTTTGCCCGACGATTACCGACGCGTTCGGCAGCGGCGACCATTATCGCCGGCTGGTTGGTTGATAAAAACCATGAAAAAAATTCCCGCAATTACCGTACTGGTCATCTTTCTATCCACCGTCTTGTTCCCGGTGGCCTCCAGCGGTCTGACCGTCATGGAGGAAGAGGAGCTGGCCCGCGAATACATCAAAATCCTCTCTGCGCAGATGGAGATCATCGATGATCCGCTGATCGGTGGGTATGTCAGCGCTTTGGGAGCAAAGCTGGTCAAGGCGTTCCCCCAGCAGCCGTTCAACTATCAGTTTTACGTCGTTCGGCAGGACGTCTACAATGCCTTTGCCATCCCGGGCGGCCACATCTTTATATACACCGGTCTGATCGCGGCCATGGACGGCGAAGAGGAGCTGGCCGGTATTCTTTCGCATGAAATTTCGCATGTGTTTTGCCGTCACATCGCCCAGAAGATCGAGCGGTCGAAAAAAATCAACATGGCCACACTGGCCGGTGTTGCGGCCGGCATTCTGCTGGGAGCGGCCGGCGGCGGGGAGGTGGCCAGCGCCGTGACCCTCGGATCGATGGCAGCCGGTCAAAGCGCAGTCCTTGCCAACAGCCGCGAGGATGAAATCCAGGCCGACCAGGTCGGTTTGGAGTACCTCACCCAGGCCGGATACAACGGCGAGGGGTTGCTGACCATTCTCAACAAGATTCGCGCGAAGCAGTGGTTCGGCGCCGATGTGGTGCCATCGTATCTGATGACCCACCCGGCAGTGGAAGACCGGCTGGCCTATATCGACACGTTTCTGGACAAACACAAACGCGATAAGGGCCCGGCCGACGCCGTTGCCTCCGGGCTGTTTCCGGTGGTCCAGGCGCGGGTGATGGCACTTTACAGCGATGAGAAGGTCGCCCTGAACACCTTTGCGGCGCGCATCGAACACAATCCCGCCGACCCGATCGGCTATTACGGCTACGGGTTGGCACTGGCGCGAACCGGTGCCCAGGAAAAGGCGATCGATGCGATGCAAAAAGCGCTGGCGATCAACGCCTTCGATCCATTCAGCCTCACGGCCTTGGGGCGGATCTATTTTACCGGCGGCCAGTACCCGCAGGCGCTGTCCACCCTGCAAAGCGCCTTGAGCATCGATCCCCAAAATCCGGAGGGCATCTACTACTTGGGCAGGACCCAGCTGGAACTCGGCAACCCGCAGCAGGCCGCAGTCCATTTGGAAACGCTCATAAAAAGGGGCTACAAAGGCAAACAGCTGCAGTATTTCCTGGCAAAGGCATACGGCGAGCAGGGAAATCTGGGCGAGGCCCACTACCACATGGGCATGTATCACCTGCAGCGAAGAGATCTTGCCAAAGCGCGCGCGCAGCTGGCGCGTGCGCTGGAAGAATCCCAAAAGCAGGAGCGCAGGGAAGAGATCGATAAGCTGCTCAAACAGATCGACGAGCAGCTCGCAGCTCAGAAAAAACAGCAGCAGGGAAGGGGGTAGGAAGCAATCCGTCACACTCCCAACACTGCCCAACCGCAATGGTTGACCGCACCGGGCATTTCAACGAAGTGCTCCGGGCAGTCTGATTGCACGCTGAATCGATTTCGAGCGGTCAATTAGAATCCGTCTTCGGGTGCCAGGGTCGGTTTGCCCTCTTCGGGTTTGGCCATCCATTTAGCGATGTAGTCGGAACGTTTTCTCTGAATGCTGCCGGCGTTTTCTTTGGCCCACTGACGAGTGGCTTCCGAAGTTTCGACCCAGGTACAGGCGGTTTTCCATTCGTTCAGTTTGTCCGGCTCGATATCCTTCGACACGGCAGCCAGCGAAAACCGCGCTTTCCAGGCCCCCATTCTTGGGGTAATCAGGGCGTAATAGGTCTTTCCGGCCTGCAGATCCGCCTGCAGGAAATCGGCACTTTCCCCGGTAACCATGAACAGATGTTTGCCCGGCGTGGTTCGGTATGCCAGTTTTTTCTTGGCCGAGACAATGCCGATCACGTCGTTTTTTTCGGTCGTGATGTCAAACAAACCCGACTGAATGGCGAATGCAAACGTCGAAGGGCGCATAAACACGACGATAACCTCATCGACCGCCGGTGCATATGCGATATTGGGATCCGTTACATCCTGCATGTACTTGGAGGTGCCGGCGCAACCGACCAGCACAAGCAAAAACAGGACAGCGACACCGATTTTCATCCCTATTCTCATAGTCTCTCCTTTCCTGCCATGCCGCTGGCATGGGCTGTTTGAAAAACCGGCAGATAAATAATCATACCACAGGTGAACGGCATTTGACCATTTGCGGTGTTTGCCAGCGTTCATTGAGGCGGATGTGTCAGTTTCTGGCTGTTTTGCGGGGGGATAGCTTATTGTGCATGGGGATCTTGAAGCGGGTGAGAGGTTCCTGATGGCCACCGAGGTTGCGGGGTCGAATCTCGAAGGAATCAAAGCGCAGGCATTGCAGATGATGCAGGCGGCCATTGAAATGGCGGGTTAGCCGATGCGGTCGAACCGCGAAAACTGCATGGTGAAGGTGCCCCGACCCTGGGTGGCCGACCGCAGGGCGGTGGAGTATCCGAACATGCGCGCCAGCGGGACCACGGCCCGGATCACCTGAAGGCCTTTCTGGGAGTCGATGGCTTCGATCTTTCCGTTGCGGGCATTCAGATCTCCGATGACATCCCCCATGAACTCCTCGGTGACGAACACCTCCACGTCCATGATCGGATCGAGCAGGTAGGGCTTGCCTTCGGACAGGGCCGCCTTGCAGGCCATTGAAGCACTCACCGTGTAAGCCAGTTCGGTGCCGAGGGTGTCTTTGACCGCGCCGCCGGTTAAAACCGCCTCCACGTCCACCACCGGGTATCCCATCAACGTGCCGCTTTCCATTGATTCGCGCACCCCTTTTTCCACCGCGGGCAGAAACAGCGGCGGGAGGATGTCATCGGAGACTTCCGATCGGAAGCGGATTCCAGCCCCGCGCTCCAGGGGGACCAGCCGGATGCGTACTTCTCCGTACTGACGCTGGCCGGCGATTTCCCGGTCGAAGACCGAGTCGGCCTCGGCTTCGATCTCGATGCTTTCCCGGTGCACTACCTGGGGTTTGCCCACGTTGACCTGGGTGTTGAACTCGCGCAGCATGCGGCTGATGATCACCTCCAGGTGCAGCTCGCCCATGCCCGAAAGGATCATCTGACCGGTATCCTCATCCGTGCTGACCCGCAAGGTGGGATCTTCGGAGACAAATTTTTCCAGCACCTGCTCGAGTTTCTCCTGGTCGCTGTGGGTTTTTGGCTCCACGGCAACCGAGATCACTGGCTCGTAAAACTCGATTCTTTCCAGCAGCACCGGGTGTGCCGGCGAGCACAGGGTCTCACCGGTGGAAGAGCGCTTCAAACCGACCACCCCCACGATGCTGCCGGCCTCCACCGTATCCACTCGTTCGCGCTTGTTGGCGTGCATGCGCAAAATGCGCGACACCTTCTCTTTGATACCCAGCGCCGGGTTGAAAACGTCTTCTCCGGCCTTCAATCGCCCGCTGTAGATCCGCAGGAAAGAGAGCTTGCGGCCTTCGATCATCGAAACCTTGAATATCAGGGCCGCCAGCGGCTGCGAGCTGCTGGCCTTGCAGGTGATGATGTCTCCGGTTTCGGGATGCGTTCCTTTGATGGGCGGGATGTCCACCGGGCTGGGCAAAAAACGCACGATGGCGTCCAGCAGGGGCTGGACACCCTTGTTGCGAAGGGCCGAGCCGCACAGCACCGGAACCAGCTTCAACTCGATGGTGGCGCGCCGGATGGCCGCCACCAGCTGGTCGGTTTCGATGGGCGCATCGGCCAGGTAGGCCTCCATGATCTCGTCATCGGTTTCAGCCACCGCTTCGATCATCTGCTCGCGGGCCTTTTCGGCCGCCGGGACCAGCTCGGCGGCGATATCGACAGTTTCGAAGCTCGCCCCCAGTGTGTCCTCGTCCCAGACGATCATCTGCCTGTCGATCAGGTCGATGACCCCTTCAAACTGATCCTCGGCACCGACGGGCAGTTGGACAACAAGGGGTCGGGCATGGAGCTTGGTTTTCATCATGTCCACGGTGCCTTCGAAATCAGCGCCAACGCGGTCGAGCTTGTTGACGAAGGCCATCTTCGGTACCCGGTACTTGTCGGCCTGCCGCCACACGGTCTCGGATTGTGGCTCCACTCCGCCGACCGCGCAGAATACGCCGATGGCACCGTCGAGCACCCGCAGCGATCGCTCCACTTCGATGGTGAAGTCGACGTGCCCGGGGGTGTCGATGATCTGGATCTGGCTGCCCTTCCATTCACAGGTGGTCACCGCAGAGGTGATGGTAATCCCGCGCTCCTGCTCGTCGGGCATCCAGTCCATGACCGCTTCGCCGTCGTGCACCTCGCCGATTTTGTAGGAGCGACCCGTGTAGTAGAGAATCCGCTCGGTGACGGTGGTCTTGCCGGCATCGATGTGGGCAATAATTCCGATGTTGCGGATGTCGTTTATTTTTGTTTTTTTCGTCATCGGATCAGCAGCATCTCGGCTGTAAACGGAAAACGGATATCGACGTGGCCGGCCAGCGTCCAGGCCTCGCTTCCGTCAATCAGAATTTTGACCGACTTTATTTCCTCAACGTTTAATACCAGCGAATTGACGATGGAGTAGATCGTCAGTATTTCGGATCGGCACCCGCCGGGGTGCTGTCCGGTCACCACATCGGACAGATCCACGTACCCGGTACCGTCCCCGCCAATGAAAAGGGCATTGAGCCGGGTGCCGCTCGGTATCGTGCGCCCCATGTTGCCGCGCGGGCCCTGCAGCAGCGCCATCATGAGCTGTCTGCCCAGGTCGACAGGGTCCCCGGAATCCGGCACCACCCGATCTTCGGCCGACAGGTACGACTGGCTTTTGTCGGCAAAATAGACGTGCACGAGCTTTTTTTCCGTTGGCGGCGGATCATCTGCGGCGCAGACCAGGCTCGCGATGCCCGCAAGACACAACAGGGTCAGCCACGTTGAGAGCCATTTTTTCATCATCGCACCATCCGTCCATTGCGGATTGCGTCCGGCGCAACTGCTAAAAATCGATCCGACTTTGTATGCCATACCAGCCCTGATGTCAAGCAGGCTTGCATTTGCTGAGGATTTCTGCAGAAATGGATTGGCCACTGATAACCGTTCGAATGATGCAAGAAAATGCTTGCCAAAGTAAACAACACATGTTACACAACATACGTTGTATAAAAGTTCGAATAGCAAAACCGACTATAAGAAGGGAAAGCGATGCCCCCCAAACAACGATTCAGCTCCGAAGATGTCATTGACGCCGCCTTCAACATTGTCCGGCGCCATGGCTGGGTGGGACTGTCTGCGCGGACGATCGCAAAAGAACTCAACTCCTCGACCCGGCCGATTTACGATCACCTGCAATCGATGAAGAACATCGAAAAAGGGGTGGTCGAAAAAGCGCTGGCCACATTTGTCGACTATATTGCCCAGGACCGGACCGGCGACAAGTGGCTCGATCAGGCACTGGGGTACGTGCTGTTTGCCAGCAAGGAGAAGCATCTATTCCGCTGCATCAACGACGAGGAGCACATCCAGTTTCAAAAGGAATTCGCCCGGAAGCATTGGGCCAAGCTAGGCGACCAACTGGCCGACGATGAGCGCTTTCAAAACATCTCCGAGCAGGCCAAAAACCGCATTCGAGTGGTCCGGTGGTTTCTGCTGCACGGGATTTCCTATCTGGCCAGCAGCGGGTGGCTGGATTTGCCCGAATCTGAGTCCGAAGAGGTTTCCGATTTTGTCGGGATGAACCTGACCGATTTCCTGCGCAAAGCGAACCAGGCCATTTACGATGGTTTCAAGAAGTAAGACAAATCGGAAGGCGACGGTCTGAAAGTGAAGGATTTACGACGCTTGTCAATCATTGCACCGTAAGGGCATCATTTTTTTGCCTGATAAACAACATATGTAATGTAACGACAGTTGTTTTAAGTGGAAGATGGCATCTTTTCCAGCGAAACATCGGGGGTGAAATGAGGACCGAACAACCGAGCATCACCGCAGAAAACAACGCGGCAGTCAGGGCGTTTGAATCGCTGCGGCCGGCCGGCCAGCGCATCTTTCACGACCCCTATGCCCGGTGCTTTCTGCCCGACGAGTTCACCCGTACCGGCGATACCGCATTTTTGCTCGAAGAGAGGATCTCGCGATGGAATCGCCTGGTTCCCGGCGTGTGCGACGCCATCCTGGCCCGGGGAAGATTTATCGACGATCGACTGCTGAGGTCCATCGACGAGGGGTTACAGCAGCTGGTCATTTTGGGAGCCGGGTACGACACCCGGGCGTTTCGCTTTACACAGCTCAATGAAGGCGTGCCGATCTATGAACTCGATGATCCGGCCACCCAGCAGATGAAGCTGCAGCGGCTGAAGAAATATCGCTTGCCGGTTCCCGACCGCCTGACATTCATACCGTGCCGGTTCGACTGTGAAGATTTTATCGCCAGGCTGCTGGAAAGCGGGTACGATCCCGGGCGAATCACTTTTTTCATCTGGGAAGGGGTGAGCTACTACCTTTCTCCGGCAGATGTCGACCGGATCATGGCTTTCATATCGAACCATTCCCCGGCCGGAAGCGCGGTGGTTTTCGATTATTTCCCGCCATCGGTTTTCGACGGGACAAGCCGGCTCGATGAGGCGGTAGTGCTGCGACAGGCATTGAAGCAGATGGGAGAGGAAATCACCTTTGGAATTGACCCCGACACCATAGAGGACTTTCTATCGGCGCGGGGCCTGGGCCTGAGGAAACACCTCAGCAGCGAAGATCTTCATCACATGTACCTCAAACGAGTCAATCGCGAGACCACCGTATCGAAGATGTTTTATTTCGCGCAGGCAAGCGTAAGTCCAGTAAAAAAGAAAACAGGCTGATTTTATAATGAAAAAGGAGGTTGCGATGCGCAAAAACAGATCCCGCCGGTGCAGATCGAAATGGATCCGAATATCCATTGCAGTTTCAACGATGTTACCGATCGTTCTATTCGCCCTGAACATTCCGGCAGCTGCATCCGGGTCGCGGATTGGCGGCACACTGACTTTCGGGACGGAAAGTGAATTTGCCGGCTTCGAGGTCATCAAATTCGCCTCCCGGCTGGCCATCAACGGCTCCATTGCCGCCAACACTGTCATGGAGCCCCTTTTTCGGCTGGATTCAGAAGAAAACCTGGTTCCAGTGCTCGGCCTGTCCGCAGAGGCAGCCGATGGGGGCAAGCTGTGGACCGTCAAACTGCGCAAAGGGGTATCTTTTCACGACGGGACGGCTTTTACAGCCGATGCAGTCGTTTCCCACTGGAGGCGCATGCTTGATCCGGCAAACAAATTCCGCGGGCGCAGCGCTTTGGGAGCCATCGTCGCGGTGGAAAAGACCGACGAGCATACGGTCGCATTTCGCCTGAAACACCCGTGGCTCCCCTTCCAGCGCACATTGGGCAGCACCCGCACCCTGGCCAACCTGATTCCGTCTCCCAAAGCTGTCGAGCAAGGGATCCAGAGCCGTGCACCGGTGGGAACCGGCCCTTTCAGGTTCAAGCAGTGGATATCCGGAGACCGCTTTGTGGTGGTGAAAAATCCGGATTATTGGCAAAAGGGCCGGCCGTATCTATATGAAATCGTCTTCAGGTCGCTGGTCGATCCCCAGACGCGGTATGCCAGTCTGCAGTCCGGACAAGTGGATATGATCTGGATGGACCGCGGCAACCTCATCCGCAAGGCCGAAAAGGACCCCACTTTGGCGGTGCATCGCAGCGAAGACAACGGGGCGGAAATCTTTATCCTCAACACCGCCCGCCCGCCGTTGGACGACATCAATGTACGCCGCGCCCTGGCCCATGCCAACAACCAGGCCCTTCAGGTGAAAATGGCATATCAGGACAGCATCCCGGTGGTAACACATCCTTTCGGCGCGGATTTTCAGTGCGCAGATGACGGGTACCTGGTCTACGATCCGGCCAGTGCCCGGAAGCTCAACGGGAACCATGGACAGCGCATAGAGCTGGAACTGCTGCATTCCAGTTCCAAACGCGGACGGGACATCGGTGAAATCACCCAGCAGCTTCTCAAAGATGTCGGCATCCAGGCCACCCCCGTGGGCCTGGAATTCGGCCCGGTGGTAAAAAAGGTGATCTCCGGGGACTACCAGGTCTCCACCTGGCGGATCTCACCGCGGCCGGACCAGGGCCCGGCGCTCTTCAGGGCCCTGCATTCGGCCAGCCGCGCCAATTTTTCACGCTATAAGAGCCCGGAGATGGACGAGCTGCTGCTGGCCCAGCGCATGGAGACCGATCCGATCAAACGGCAGGAAATTTTGTGCCGTATCGCCCGGCAGATCAACCAGGACGTTCCGCTGATATACCGCGGCGGGATGCGCAGTCACGTGATCACCCGCACCGGTGTGAAGGGTCTGACCGATATGCAATACGGCATCGTACGGTTAACCGAGGTATGGGTGGAGCCGTAGCAGGCGCGCGAAGCGGTCGGCAGGGCCGCTGCCCGGGGATGGCGTTGTCCCCGGATGTATGCTACTAGCTGCGCGGGAGAGGCAACCGTTTGAAACAGTTTACACGGCGGGAAGTTTTGCGATTCGGTGGCCGCATCGCGATGGGGATCGCAGTGGCGCCATCCGCCTGCCTTTTAAGCAGCAGTTGCAGCGGCACTTCAGGCGAGTCATTGGAAATGGAGTTGTTTGAAGACAACCAACCGAAGGCCAGGCTCGAATCACTGAAATTGACGGTGGTTTACGACAATATTTCGTATGCTTCCGGGATGTCCACCGATCTGGGGTTCGCCTGCCTGGTGAAAGGTCTGCAGCAGACACTGCTTTTCGATTCCGGCCGCCTCGATAAAACATTTATGTCGAACCTGGTCAGGCTGGGCATCGACCGGCATCGCATCGAGGCCGCATTCATATCTCATGAGCACCACGATCACATCGGCGGCCTGCCGCGGCTGCTGCAAACCCACCCTGCCATGAAGGTATACCTGCACGCATCTTTTTCCGCGCGTTATAAAAGGCTCCTCCGCGCGCGCGGGGCGAAGGTCGTCGAGATGGGAGCGCCCGGGAGGATTTGCGCCCATGCGGCCTCCACCGGCGAGATGCGCAGCCGGGTGCAAAACGAACATTCACTGGTATTGCGTACGGACCAGGGAGCTGTTGTCATCACCGGTTGCGCCCATCCGGGAATTATCGATATCATCCATCGGGCCCGCAGCATAGCCCGACAGGATATTTTGCTGGTAATGGGGGGATTTCATCTGCTGCACGACAGCGCAGAAAGTATCCGGCAGATCATCGAAGGGTTTCAGCAGGCAAGAGTTCGCTTTGTCGCCCCTTCGCATTGCACGGGCGACCAGGCCCGGAATCTGTTTGCCAAGGCTTATGGCAGCCGCTTTATACGCAGCGGGGCGGGGCGGACGATCACTGCCGATGACCTTGGCGGCAGCACCCGGCACACATAAAGCGCGGTGGCGGCGCATGCAACACCCGGGTGCGCATTAGGCGGTTGCTGTGGCCTTTTATCTGAGAAAATTGCTCCGGCTGGCAGCGGTGGTCTTCACCGCCAGCGCCCTGACGTTTCTGCTGGTGGCCCTGCTGCCCGGGGATGTGGCGTATGAGATCGGCGGTCCGGACGCCACCGCCGAACAGATCGCAGCGATTCGCGCTGAGATGGGGTTGGACCGGAACATCGCATTGCGGTTCGGCCGGTGGCTGGCAAGAGCCGTTGCCGGCGATCTGGGAACTTCACATCGCAGCGGCGGGCCGGTGCTGCAGGCCATTGTTTCCCGGCTGCCTGTTACGGTTGAACTGCTGCTTTTTTCGCAGCTGATCGCCCTTGGACTGGCGATCCCGGCGGCGATCATCAGTGCCCACAAGGCCGGCAGCGCCATTGACCGCAGTGTCGCCTCGGCCGGTTTTGCCACCTTGTCCATCCCCAGCTATGTCATGGCGTTGCTGCTCATCTTTGCCTTTGCCTTGCGCCTGCAGTTGCTGCCGGCCACCGGATACACCCCCCTTTCCGAGGGCATCTGTCCCAACCTCAAAGGATTTATCCTGCCGAGCCTGAGCATCGCCCTGATCGAATGGGTGCCGCTGATGCGGGTGCTGCGCAGTGATATGATCGGCACCCTTCAGGAGGACTACATCCTGATGGCCAGAGCTAAGGGGCTGCCGACCTGGAAAATCCTGCTCACAGATGCCCTCAAGCCCTCTTCTCTTACCCTGGTCACTGTTTTAGGGCTGCAGATCGGTCACTGGATCGGGGCGGCGGTGATCATCGAAATGATTTACGCCCTGCCGGGAATCGGACGGCTGCTGGTCGATGCCATTTTCTCCCGCGACTTTCTCATGGTACAGGGCTGCGTTCTAGTGATTACCGTGGCCTACGTTGTGATCAACTCGGCAGTGGATCTGCTCTATGCGGTGCTCGACCCGCGAATCCGCCTGGAGCCGAAAAATGGCTGAAGCGCTGGCAGGGACCGTCGAAATCCGCCGGCACCGCAATGCCGCCAAGCTGGGATTCAGTTTCTGGCTGCCGGCCGCCTGGATCTGCTTGCTGCTGCTGCTGGCATGCAGTGCCGACCTGTGGACCCTGCCGGCATACGACCACATGAACTTTAGCCACCCGGCGGCCCCGCCCGTTACCCGCAGCGAGCAATGGCTGCCGTCACAAAACGGTGGTCTGATCGGCTCCCCGTACACCTACTGGCTGGGTACCGACACCCTGGGCAGGGACATCGCCGCGCGCCTGATCCACGGCGTGCGGGTGTCTTTGCTGGTGGGCCTGCTGGCACCGGCCATTGCCTGCATTATCGGGGGCACCATTGGTATACTGGCCGGATTCTACCGGGGGCGCTTCGAGTCCTTGGTGGTGGCGGCCATGGACACGATCCTTGCGTTTCCCGGCCTGGTGCTCCTGCTGGCTATCGGGTTTTATCTGGGCCCGGGTCTGCAGAACCTGATTCCGGCGCTGGCCATCCTCATCGTACCCGCATTTTGCCGCGTGGCACGTGCCAACACCTTGACCTGGGCCGAACGCGACTTTATCCTTGCCGCCCGTGCCATCGGTGCCGGCAACCGGCGCATCATCTGCTGCCATATTCTGCCCAACGTGGTCTGGCCCCTGGCAGCATACGGGTTGCTGCTGGTGGGAGTGATGATCGTCGCCGAGGGAGCCCTTAGTTTTCTGGGGCTGGGCGTGCCGGCGCCAACGCCAAGCTGGGGAGGGATGATCGCCGCGGGCAAAGAAGTGCTCGACGAAGCGCCTCACGTGGCCCTGCTTCCGGCAGCGGTGATGTTTATCACCGTTTTGTCCTTCAACCTGCTCGGCGATCGGCTCCGGGAGCTGACCGATATTCGAAACCGCAGCAACACCGAATAGCATCCTGTCGGCCAGGGATTTTTTTCGCCGAAGCGCTGCAAGACCAATACTCCACCGGGCTGTTGCACCGGTTTCAGTATTACCCGATCCTGGCTCTTACGTTGCCGAACCAGCAAATGATCGATCCGACGCTGAATCCAACCGAGCAAAAGATACGGATGTTCGGTCTGCGGGCGTGGATCTTGCTGTGATCTGATCGAGATAAAGACTTGAGCGGCCGGCCCGATCGCTTCGCCCGCCGGGTGCCTCCCCTGTTTAAATCCTACTGCTTGCATACAGATAGTCGAATGATTATGCTACCCTGCGTGCTGCTGCTATGGATTTTGACGTCCTGTGACTGAATGCCTTGGGAAGTGTTGGGCGTTGAGTTGAGGAGCGGTCTGCGGGCTTTTGGTTTTTCAACTACCCTTCCAGCTGCCGCGTGATTTTTCATTATTATCGAAAATCAATTCCATCAACTAAAAAGAAGAAATGGAGGGTTCTGATGAAAACAACACGGTTTTTTATGACTCTCATCTCATTGGCCTTGATTTTCGGTGCAGCCGACAGCGCGCTGGCCGACAATTTCAGTGACACCATTGCCGTTTATAAAAAATCGGATGCCGTGCAACCCTTTTTCAAAAACGCCTATGGCTATGCGGTATTCCCTACCGTCGGTAAAGGTGGCCTGGGCATCGGAGGGGCCTTTGGCAAAGGACAGGTCTACCGGCAGGGCACGGTCACCGGAACCTCTAAGCTGATCAAAGCGACGATCGGCTTCCAGGCCGGAGGACAGGCCTTCAGCCAGATGATCTTTTTCCAGGACAAGCGGGCCTATGACGAGTTCACCGGCGGCGAGTTCGAGTTCGATGCCGCCGCATCTGCCGTGGCGATTACCGCCGGAGCCCAGGCCCAGGCCGGAACCGGCGGTGCTGCCGCCGGGGCGACTGCCGGCCCGGCAACCGGCACTCAGGCCGGAAGGGGCTACAACAACGGCATGGCGGTCTTCATCCACGCCAAGGGCGGGCTGATGTATGAAGCGGCCATCGGCGGCCAGAAATTCAGCTTCGAACCCAACAAGTAATCTTCGAAGAGGTTCAAAATGATAGAGCGAAATGGATTCATTTCCGTGCTGCTGGTTATACTGCTGCAGGCGCTGCTGTTGGCCGGACTGACAGGTCCGGCCATGGCGCAGAAAGAATCAGCACCGGTTGCCGGCAATGAAGTCGTAAAGGAAATGTCGGCTGAAGAGGTGGGCGAAGACGCCAGCAAACTGCTGGCGCGCATCAATGAGCAGGTCGAGGAAGGCCAGCGTTTGATGGATGCCATGAAGGAGGCCAGTGCAGAAGACCGCCTCGTTATCCAGTTGCAACTGTTCAAGTTCCAGCAGCGCATCCTGGATGACATGCACCGGCTGGCCGATGCGTTGCTGGAGCTGGAAAAAAAGGGCGAACAGCCCGAGCTTCGCCGGCAGGTGGAGGAGGTACTTTTTATGGTGCCACCGCGCCTGTGGGTTGAAATCAACCGATTAAGCCGAGAGGTCGATGCAGCCCGCGCTCGCCGGACCAAGGCCCCTGCAGAACAGTGGCCGGCTCTGGAAAATCAAATCACCAAGCTGACCGCACGCTTGGACCGGATGTACGAAATCGGTGCTGCCCACGTGGCGAAGATGACACAGTTGGGCATGGACGTGAAAAAGGAGCAGGCGAAGTTAACCGATCTGCTGGAAGATCGAGCCGATGAACTCTCCGCCCGCATCGCGTTTGCCATCGAGCGCATCGCCGACCTGGAACTGCTGATCAAAGAAGTGCCGGACGACACCGATATTCCCAAACGGCTGACGGCTGCCAAAAAGAGCCTGGACACCAACACGGCCAGCATGGAGGTCATCCTCGGACTGATGGAATCCTTCGAGCTGGACACCAAGGCGTACCGCACGCAGCTGGTGGAGGCCACCAGGGACATCAGCGCGGGATTGACCGACACTGGGGTGGCTGTCAAACTGGCCGGCCGCGCCACGGATAAGATCACCACCTGGCTGGTGGACAGCGGGCCCAAGTTTTTCGTCAAAATGCTGTTGTTTATCGCCATTCTTTATGTGTTCGTTTTTGCCAAACGCCTGGTCAAAAAGGCACTTGAGAAGGCGCTGGAAGCCTCCAATTTCAACCTGTCCCAGCTGGCCAGGCGAATGATCGTCCAGACGGTCGCCAACCTGGTGTTGATCTTCGGGCTGATGATCGCCCTGTCGCAGCTGGGCATCAGCCTGGGGCCGCTGCTCGCCGGTCTCGGTGTCGCCGGTTTTATCATCGGCTTTGCCCTGCAGGATACCCTCAGCAATTTCGCTTCCGGGATCATGATCCTGCTCTACCGGCCCTATGACGTGGGCGATCTCATCGACGTGGGCGGTGTGTACGGCAAGGTGAACAAGATGAGCCTGGTCTCCACCACCATTTCGACGCTGGACAACCAGATGATCGTCGTGCCCAACAACAAGATATGGGGCGATGTGATCAAAAACGTCACCGCCCAGGACAAGCGCCGGGTGGATATGGTGTTCGGCATCGGTTACGGCGACGACATCACCAAGGCCGAGGCGGTATTAAACGATATCCTCCAATCACACGACAAGGTCCTCGACAACCCCGAGCCGGTGGTGCGGCTGCATACCCTCAATGATTCGTCGGTCGATTTTATCGTTCGGCCCTGGGTCAAGATCGAGGATTACTGGGACGTGTACTGGGATGTGACCAAAACCGTGAAACTGCGCTTTGACGAGGAGGGCATTTCGATCCCGTTTCCGCAGCGCGACGTGCATGTTTATAATGATGCAGCGGCTTTCGAATCGGGGTAATCCATTTGTTGAGGGGGGGTGCTTGACAAGTGCGGGGATCGAATGCAATTCATAGTCTGGCTGTTATTAGTCAGATGCTGAGTCATCGATGAAGACAATTCCATGTCCGACGAAAACGCCCCCATACCCTTAACTCGCACCAAGCTTCACCGGCCACAGGTAGCCGGAGACCACCTGCACCGCCAGCGTCTGGTCGATCGGCTGGACCAGCGCCTGCACCGGCCCCTGACCCTGATTTCGGCGCCGGCCGGATATGGCAAGAGCACCCTGGCGAGCTGTTGGGTGGAGCGCTCTAACCTTCCTTGTGCCTGGTTGTCCCTGGATGACAGTGACAACGACTTGCGCCTGTTCCTTGCCTATTTCATCGCGGCGATTCAATCCATCTTCCCGCATATCGGAAGTACAACCCGAAATTATCTGAAAGCCACCAATTTACCTCCAGAGGCACTGCTGGCCAACACATTACTCAACGATCTGGATCAAATCAAAGGAAACTACATCCTCGTGTTGGATGATTATCATCTGATCACTGATAAAAAAATCCACGATCTGCTTTCCACGATTTTGTCACACCCCCCCGGGGCCATGCACCTGGTGGTTGCCACCCGGCGCGATCCGCCGCTGCCTATGATGGAACTGCGCGCTCGCGGGCAAATGACCGAAATCCGTGTTCAGGATCTACGATTTTCGGCAGGAGAGGTCACGCTGTTTTTGCAGCAAGTAATGGGGATGCAGGTTGACGATAGGATAGCCGCTGTTCTGGAGAAAAAAACCGAGGGCTGGGTGGCCGGCCTGCGTCTGGCTGCTCTATCGTTGCGTGAACGGACCGATGTCGACCGAATTTTGGGAAACTTGCCGGATGACAACCGTTACGTGATGGACTACATCGTCAGCGAAGTTCTTTCCAGACAGCCGCCTGCCATTCAAGATTATCTGCTTTCAACCGCCTTGCTGAACCGATTTTGTGCTCCCCTGTGTGAGGCGATTTGCACCGCCGGCTGGGAACCGGGAACTTGCTCGATCACCGGCAGTGAATTCATCGAACAGCTGGAGAAATCCAATCTGTTTGTAATTCCGCTGGACGACCAGAGGCGCTGGTACCGCTACCATCATTTGTTTCAGCAGCTGTTGCAGCGTCAACTCGAAAAACGCATTCGACCGGGTGAGATCGCCGCACTTCACAAAAAGGCCGGCAGCTGGTTTTTCCAGAACGATCTTTTGGACGAGGCGCTTCATCATTTCCTGGCAGCAGGTGACATCACGGCCGCAATCAATTTGGTAAAACAGTCTCGGCACCATGTAACCGACCAGGAGCAGTGGCACCGCCTCGATCGCTGGTTCGGATTACTGCCCCAGGAAGCTGTCGAACAAGATCCGGAACTGCTCATCGCAAAAGCCTGGCTTGCCGAGAATCGCCTGCAGATACCGGAGATGATAAAGCTCATAGACCAGGTTGAAGCGATCGTCGCCAGTAAAGGATCGCAAGTGCTGTCGAGCGCTGGACTTGCCGGCGAGCTTGGCGCATTGAAAGCAGCCCGCTTTTATATGGAAGGGGTTGGCGAAAAAGCAATCTCCTTGTCCCAAGAGGCGCTGGAAAAAATATCCCTGCATCACGCCAGTGAAAGAGCATTTGCATTGCTCGTTCTGTCGTTTGCTTATCAGATGACCGGGTCCCTCAGGGATGCTCAAACGGTGCTGTACAATGCGCTGGAGCAGGCAGCCGCTTACAGTCAAACCTATCGCAGCCGGCTTATGTTCGGCCTTTGCTTTATCAGCTGGCTCGAAACCGACCTGCCCGGTCTTCTGCAGATGGCCGCCAAAGTGCTCGATCTGGGTTCGAAACACGACCTGCTGGAGTCGATCTCCTTTGCCGACTACTTTCTGGGCATAGCGCACTACCGTCGCAACGAAGTCGAAATTGCTGAAAAACACCTGGTCTCTGCGGTGAAAGAAGGGCGGGCGATAAATATCAACACATTTGTTCATAGCAGTTATGCCCTGGCGCTTACATTCCAGGTCCAGGGCCGGCAGGCGGAAGCACAAGAGGTCGCCGGCAGCGTTATGGATCATGCGCTGAAGACGGGGAACTCCGCCCTTGTGCAAACTGCCCGCGCCTTTCATGCCGAGTTGGCAGATCGGCAGGGTCGCAGTCCCGAAGCTCTCCGGTGGGCCCAAGGCTATGAGCCCGAACCCTTGGCACCGATGCTGCGGTTTTACCTGCCGCATCTGACCTGGACAAAAGTGCTGCTGGCGCAAAACACAGACACTGCCAGGCGCAAGGCAGCCGATATGCTGGACAAGATGTCGGTTTTTTTCACATCGACCCGCAACCTAGCTGTACTGATCGATGTAAAGCTGCGGCAGGCATTGCTCTGGGACGGGCAAGGTGAAAAAGAAACAGCGCGTGACGCTCTTCAGCAGGCCATCGCACTGGCACAACCGGGCGGGCAGATCCGCCCGTTTCTCGACCTGGGCTCACCAATGGCGGAACTGTTGGGTCGTCTGGTAGATGAAAATATTGCCAGCGAATATATCATGCAGGTTATGGAGGCCTTCGACAGTGATAAAGCCTTTGCACAGTCAGCCTTGCCGGAAGAAATCGGACCGGCCGCAGGGCCTGCTTCTGCCGAAGTGCTTTTCGATCCCCTGACCCGTCGTGAAATTGAAATTCTGCGTTTCATGTCTCCGGGCCTGACAAATAAGGAAATCGCCGCTAAGCTGTTCATCTCACCGGAAACGGTCAAAAAACACACCCAAAGCATCTACCGCAAGCTCAAGGCTTCCAACCGCCGACAGGCCGTAGACCGGGCGTACCAGCTGGGGATCTTGTCAACGGGTTAGATCCGCGGTCATCTTGTCTTTCTGCCCCCAAAATACCCCATAAACCCCCCATTTGGGGAATGTACTGCCTATCCTGCATCCCTTATCTTCCGTTCGTGCATCCGAGCGTTACACTTCTAACTCATACTATACGGAAATGCTACCCATGGCTGAATCAACCCACTGGGAAGAAATGAAACTGGAAACACCGGCCACCTATCGCATCCGCGTTCAGGGCCGCCTTGACAAAAGCTGGGCCGCTCGGCTGGGAGGAATGACAGTTACCGCCGACCAGACTGCAAAAAAAGCGCCGGTGACGATCCTGGTGGGGCATTTGGCCGACCAGGCAGCGCTGTCCGGTATATTGAACACACTTTACGAGCTGCACCTGCCGCTGCTGTCGGTGGAGAACCTGGATGATCCGAACGCCTGAGTGGTCGGCGGCATCAAGATTGAAAGGAGACGGCTATGGTTGCATGTTTTCAAACCGCTGCCCCGGGCAAGGCACTTCGCCCTGCAGAAACGCGTCTCGATGAGCAAGTTCGCGCCGTCGACATCTCCGGGTTGCGGTTTTCCTGGAGCGTTTCATCTGTGCCGGTGCTTGATATCGACAGCCTGCAGGTCGACAAGGGCCGGCGGGTGTTTATCGAGGGGCCCAGCGGCAGCGGCAAAAGCACCCTGCTGGCGCTGCTGGCCGGCATCGTGAAGCCCCGGTACGGCCGCATCACCGTGCTGGGCCAAGCTCTGGATGAAATGCATGGGCCGGCTCGGGACCGCTTCCGGGCCGATCATATGGGGATCATCTTTCAGATGTTCAACCTGGTTCCCTACCTCACCGTGGTCGAGAACGTAACCCTGCCGTGCAGGTTTTCTCACCGACGGCGGGTAAAGGCCATGCGCAGCGCCGGAAGTGTGGAAGCCGAGGCCCGGCGATTGCTGACTCACCTGAACCTGGATCATACCGATCTCCTCTCGCGTCCGGTCACCGAACTGAGCGTCGGCCAGCAGCAGCGGGTGGCGGCTGCCCGGGCCCTGATGGGCGCACCGGAGATCATCATCGCCGACGAGCCGACCTCCTCTCTGGATGCGGCCCATCGCAAGGATTTCATCGAACTGCTGTTCGAAGAATGCCGCAGGGAAGACACCACCCTGGTGTTCGTCAGCCATGACACCTCCCTGGCGCCGATGTTCAACCGCACGCTGCGGCTGACCCAGATCAACCGGGCTGACAGCGCTGCTGCCGGGAAAAGGAGACCGTCATGACATCGATCTTTTCGCTGGCATTCAAAAGCTTTCGCAACCGCAAGGTATCGGTCGGTCTCACAGTGGTGTCGATCGCTTTGAGCGTAACCCTGCTGCTGGGAGTCGAGCGCATCCGGTCCGAGGCCCAGACAAGCTTTACCAACACCATCTCCGGAACCGACCTGATCGTGGGTGCGCGCACCAGCCCGTTGCAGCTGCTGCTCTCGTCGGTATTCGGGCTCAGCGACGCCACCAACAACATCCAGTGGGAAAGCTACGAAGCGCTATCCAAGCATCCCGGCGTGGACTGGTCGATTCCGATTTCTTTAGGCGACACCCATGCCGGCTACCGGGTGCTGGGGACCAACGGGGCCTATTTCGATCATTTCCGCTATGGCCCCAAGCAAGCCCTGCAGATGCAGGCCGGCGGGTGGTTTGCTTCTGAAGAAGGTGCGGTGCTGGGGGCCGAAGTCGCCGAGCAACTCGGCCACCAGGTGGGTTCTAACATCGTCGTAGCCCACGGATCCGGCGATGTCAGCTTTGTTACACACGACGCCCATCCCTTTCACGTGGAAGGCATATTGGTCCGCACCGGCACCCCGGTGGACCGCACCGTGTTTGTCAGCCTGGCGGGCATCGACGCCATTCATGCCGAAATGGACCCGGCAGACGAGCAAGGGCACGATCCGCTGAACGCTCACGCGGTGTCCGGCCCTCACCATGCAGATGAACCGAAGGTTATCACAGCGTTTTACATCGGCCTGAAATCCCGATCCGCTGCCCTATCGGTCCAACGGATGGTCAACGAATACAAGGGCGAGCCCCTGTCGGCCATCCTGCCGGCTGTGGCCCTGCAAGAGCTTTGGGGCATCGTCGGCATGGTTGAGAAAGCCCTTCTTACCGTGTCCGGTTTTGTCGTGCTGGTGGGGTTGTCCGGCATGCTGGTGGCCATCATGACCGGTCTTAACGAGCGTCGCCGGGAAATGGCCATCCTTCGCTCGGTGGGCGCCCGTCCTTTGCATGTCTTTTCCCTGATCGTAGGCGAGGCGGGTGTTGTCACTCTGATCGGCATTACTGCCGGCATCGCTATGCTTTATGGACTCCTGATTGCCACTCAACCTCTGATCGCTTCCCGGTTGGGCCTGTTTTTGGGCATGACAGGATTGTCCGGTTACGAATTTATCCTTATGGGCATTGTCTGTGTCGCGGGTTTTGTCATCGGTATCATCCCGGGTTACCGGATTTACATGTATTCGTTGGCAGACGGAATGACAATAAGAGTGTGACAAGTTTGGATACGCAAAGACACAAGAGGAATCTGAAACAAGGAGAGTGAGAAATGAAAAAGGCACCTCTTAAATTCACGGTGATTCTGCTTTTGGCAGCTGCACTGATTACACCGGCCGTTGCCCTGCAGGTGCGCCAGCTGGACTGGGCGGATCTGATCAAGAAGGTCGAGTTCGAAGATCCCTTCGAGGCATTGACAACTGATCAGCTCGGCGACTTGGGGATGGTTGCCCGGGTGCGGCAGCTTCAGGCTGCAGGGCGTCAGGTCAGTGAAGGAACAATCAAAGAAATGGAAGAGGCGGCCCTGCGGCTCGAAAAGGCGGGAGTCGACATCGACGGACTGCTGGCCAGGCGAGCGGAAATCCGCGAGCTCCGCAAGCAGCGCGCCCACGCAGTCGTGGATGATTTGAACGGCGCACAGATTCGGATGCCGGGCTATGCACTTCCTTTGGAGTTCTCCGGTCAGAAGATAACAGAATTTCTGCTGGTGCCCTGGGTGGGTGCCTGCATTCACACACCACCGCCGCCGCCCAACCAGATCGTCTTCGTGAAACTGGAAAAGGGCATTGAGAATGCCGGGCGATTTACCCCGGTGTGGGTCACCGGTGAGATGGCCGTCAAGGCGGCTACAAAAAACCTATACCTGGTCGATGGCTCCTCGGGTATTGATGTCGGTTATTCCCTGGAGGCGAGCCAGGTGGAGCCTTACAAGAAGAAGTAGTGTCGGAGGAAATATGAAGAAGGGAATCTGGTTTCTTGGAATATGGGTGGCAGCAGCCCTGATCTCGGCAATTGTGCTGCCGCAGGCCCATGCGCAAGAGAAAAAAAGTGAGGCGCCGCCACAGGTGCTTTTTAATAATGTAAATGTCTTCAACGGCACTGAGAACAAGCTGTACGAAGGTCTGAATGTGCTGGTGACGGGCAACCGGATTGAAAAAATCGGCAAGGATGTGTCCGGGCGGCCGGATGCGACCGTAATAGAAGGGAAAGGCAAAACCCTGATGCCGGGGCTGATCGACGCTCATACCCATCTGTATATGAATGTGGATGGCGGCGTTCCCGGGGTTGAAAGGGCGACGTGGGATGAAATTGGCGCCCGCGCAGCCCACATGGGGATGGAGTATCTGTTCAACGGATTTACTTCTGTGCGGGAGATGGGAGGTGGTGGCTCCGGTCTTAAAAAGACCATCGATGCCGGGCTTCTGGCCGGCCCGCGAATTTACCCTGCGGGCGCGTACCTGTCGCAGACTTCCGGCCACGGTGACTTTCGCCTGGGGCCGCAACGCAACAGCAGCCTGACGCCATACAGGGACAACAATGGGGAACGTCTCGGGATGACCATCACCGTCGATGGCAGGGATCAGGTTATCGCCGCCGTGCGCCAAAATTTTTCCCAAGGCGCCAGCCAAATCAAAATCATGGCCGGTGGTGGTGTGGCCTCTGTACTAGATCCGCTGCACACACTTCAGTTTCTCCCTGAAGAGATCGAAGCGGCCGTTTTGACGGCAAAAGATTGGGACACCTATGTAGGGGCACATGTTTTTTCCGATGAAGGGATACGCCGCTGCATCGACGCGGGGGTCATGAGCATCGAGCACGGTTTTTTCGCCTCGGAGGAAACGCTACGGCTAATGAAAGAAAAAGGCGTTTTCCTGGTTTCCCAGATGACGGGTATTTCCCCCTACTTGAACCAGTTGCCGGCACTTCAGCAGGAACCGAACAAGTCGAAACTTGAAAATGCCCAGAAGCTGAGCAAGGACTATGTCGCCAACGTGAGAAAGGTCCAGCCCAAGATGGCCTTTCAATCGGACGTCGTCTTCACGACCGGCGAAGGCATGCGGATGCAACTCGATTACGAAAAGTGGTTTCACGCGGAGTTGTTCGGCAATTTTGCCATGCTGAGGGCTGCCACCGGTTGGGCCGGTGAACTGCTCGCCATGTCCGGCAAAGCCAACCCCTACCCGGCGGGTAAGCTTGGCGTCATCGAAAAAGGTGCCTATGCCGACATACTGGTGGTGGACGGCAATCCGCTAGAAGATATTTCGGTAATCGGCGGGAATCCAAAATGGTATGACGCCGAGCCCCGTGGACCCAACATCCCGACCATCCGCATCATCATGAAAGATGGGAGAATCTTCAAGAACACGCTGACGGACTGGCTTCCGCAGTATCTGCGTCGACCGGACCCGGAGAAGCTGCGTACATCGGAAACCTATTGAACTAATTTCGGCGCACTTCAAAGCGCTGGTAACAAACCAAGGTAAAACAAAAGAGAGGTAAAAAATGAAAAAGAAAAAACTGATTTATACATTCGTGGCAATCACTGCTCTCGCAGTGGCATTTGCCCTGCCGCACGCCCAGGCGCAAAAGAAAAAGGAACCGAATCAGATCCTGATCACCAACGTTAATGTCTGGGATGGCAGAAGCGATACCGTCAAAAAAGGCGTTGATGTTCTGATCGAAGCCAACTTGATCAAGCTGGTAGGCGCCGGAATCGATGCGCCCAAGGCCCACAAGGTCGACGGCAAGGGCGGAACGGTGATCCCCGGGTTGATCGATATGCACGCGCATCACGTCATCCACGAAGGGATGCTGGAAGGCCGTAATTCCTACGACCAGATGGCCATTGGCGCAATTACCGGCATGCGGCTGAGAGAATACCTTGACCAGGGGTTCACCACTTCCCGTGATGCCGGCGGCAATATACAGAGTGTAGCCAAGGCAGTCCGTCTGGGCCGCATCCCCGGACCGAGAATATTTCCGAGCGGTGGATTCCTCTCACAAGTGGGCGGTCACTCGGACACGGGGATGGTTACAGACCAACTAGGCGACCGCGATATTCTTGCGCGATCCGGATTCGGGTACATCGTCAGCGGTCGTGCCGAAGTGATGGAGGCAGCGCGCCACAACTTCCGGTCGGGCGCCACCCAGATCAAAGTCATGGCTGGCGGCGGCGTGGCCAGTGAGTTCGATCCCATCCACATGACGCAGTTCACTTTTGATGAAATGAAGGCAGCTGTGGATGTGGCGGAAGACTATGGTTCGTACGTTCTCGTGCACGCGTACCACGATCGGTCCGTGAATCGCGCGATCGACGCCGGGGTCAAGTGCATTGAGCACAACTTCCTGGTTTCCGAAAAGACCATCATTCGCATGAAAAAAGAGGGCGTTGCGCTAAGTATCCAGTCGGTAATGTCCCTGGAAGCTTTTGCTCCGGAGAATGTGGCCGCGATCACCTTTTTCAGTGCCGATCAGAAATCCAAGGCTGTCAAAGTGAACAGCGGTGCTTCCCAGATGCTGAAATGGGCGCTCAAGCATGACATCATTATGGTCACCGGCGGTGACATGTTCGATAAGGCCAACGTGAACCGTCAGATCGAGAATATTCTCTGGCTCAAAAAAGTCGGGTTCTCCAATGTCCAGGCCCTTAAGACGGCGACCTCCTCGGCCGGCTATGTACTGAGTTGGAGCGGTGGCATGAATCCCTATAAAGACGCTTATCCGGGTCTGAGCGAAGAGGTAAAGGCCAAAAAAGGCATCGGCCTGGGTGTGGTAGAAGAAGGTGCATATGCCGACTTGCTGGTGATAAAAGGTAACCCACTCGAAAAGCTGGAAGTGTTGAAGGATCGCGGCAATATGCAGCTGATAATAAAAGATGGCCACGTCTGGAAAAATACACTGGTGCCGGCTACGCATCCTTACTATGTCCCACCCGAGACGCGTGCCATCATCCCAAGCCCAGTGCTGTAGACCGATCAACCGGCAGGGGCGCTTCGCGCCCCGCCGGTTCCACCTGAGCTGGGTCTTTAAGCATAAAGGAAACCCCGGATGAAGTTCATGAAGACCACGATCATCGGTGGGCTCGTTTTTTGGGGTCTTTGTAGTGATCGTCGTGGCGATCGCCGGCAAGGCCCTCGAAATCATGATGATGGTAGCAAAGCCACTGGGCAAAGTGATTCCGGTCGATTCGATCAGCGAAGTTGCCGTAGCCAAGAGGAAAAATGATGATGAATAAAAACTGGGTGTTAGAAATATTTTTGGCCATTGCAGTTTTGATAGTGGTGGCGCTGCCGGTCGCAGCACAGGAAGCGTCGCAAACCAAATCCGGGTTCGAGGACGTGCCCCAGTTCGGCGGACCGAGCAGTGTGGGCGGGAGTCTGAGAGAAGACGATGAGGTCAGAAAACCCTGGTTTCGGCTGGAGGGTGTCGACCGGGCGCTGCAGCCCTGGTTCGACTGGAAAGGGGGCCTCAACAAGGACTACGGGCTGAGTTTCGGTCTCGATTACACCGCCCTGGGCCAAAAAGCGAGCGACAGCCTCGGCAAGGACAACGCGGCCGGCGGCATCTTTCGTTTTTTCGGCAACTGGACGGTGCTCGGCCGCAAGAGCGGCAACACCGGCTCCATCGTCTTCAAAATCGAAAACCGTCACCGGCTCGGCACGGACATCGCGCCGCAGAACCTGGGATTTGAGACAGGGTACCTGGGCATCACCGGCACGGCCTTCAGCGATTATGGCTGGGGACTGACCAACCTGTTTTGGAAGCAACGGTTGAACCAGGGGCGCATCTCCTTTGTGGCCGGAGCGGTGGATGTGACCGACTACCTGGACGTGTATGGGCTGATCAACCCGTGGACGTCTTTTCAGAACCTGTCGTTTTTAACCAATCCGACCATCCCGGCACCCAACCAGGGCCTGGGGGCGGCCGTCGGTGCGATGGCCACCGACAACCTGTACGTGGTCGGCGGTTTGGCGGACGCCAACGGGGATCCGACCGAGCCCGGGGACTGGTTCGACACCTTTTTCAGCGACAACGAGTATTTCTACCACGTAGAAGTCGGATGGACCACTTCCCAGGATCGCATCTACTTCGACAACATTCATCTCACCGGCTGGTATGCCAACGAGCGCAAAAACGCCGGTGTTGAGAGCGGCAAAGGACTGGCGCTATCGGCGGCCTGGTTTGTCAACGACACCTGGATGCCGTTTTTACGGGCCGGCTACTCGGACGGCGGCGGTGCGCTGATGGAAGCCACGGCAAGCGCCGGTGTTGGATATTATTTCAATGAAAGCAAGGACCTGTTCGGGTTCGGCCTGAACTGGGGCCGGCCGCCCCAGAGCGGGCTCGACGACCAGTACACTGCAGAGATCTTCTACCGATTGCAGTTGACACAGAACCTGGCCCTCACCCCGGACGTTCAGCTGATCATTGATCCGGCCCTCAACCCGCAGGAAAGTTCGATCTGGGTCTTCGGTCTGCGGGCGCGGCTGGCGTTGTAACCAGGAATTGGCTGATTTCTGACCGGATGGGACCTGTCGGTGGAGTCGCAGCAGAATCCTGCGCCTTTTGGGGCTTGCACGCAGGGCTTTAGATTGATAGGGGTTTATTATGCTCGCCTTGCCTGACCGGATTGTTTTGTCTCCGATGGCGAGCAACGCCGGTATACCCGCTGCTGCGATCTGGCATTCGGCTTTTCTGCGATGCCATGCGCCCAAACCACATACCGATAAGGAGCAATGATGAGAAACAGGTTTTCCACGACGGTCATCTGGCTTGCTTCGGTGTTTGTGTTGGTCAGCTGTGCTACGCTGCCGGAGGATTTCGACAAGCCGGCATCCTATACCCTTACCGACACCGGCGACACTCGATTCGGACGCGCTGTAGCCAACCAGGCCAAAGCGCATCCCGGTGAATCCGGTTTTTTGCTGCTGGGAAACGGTCTAGACGCTTTCGTGGCCCGGGCGGTGCTGTCCAACTTTGCCGAACGCAGCATCGATGTGCAGTATTATCTGTTTCACAACGACCTGGTGGGGGCGCTGTTTGTCGATCAGCTGCTAAAAGCGGCCGACCGCGGGGTGCGGGTGCGCCTGCTGGTCGACGACATGGATATGGGTGGTCGCGATCTGGGAGCATCAGTGGCCGACGCCCACCCCAACATGGAGGTGCGGTTTTTCAACCCGTTCAGCCGCAAAGTGGGTCGGACCTCGCAGTTTCTGACCCGCTACGGGTCGGTAACCCGGCGCATGCACAACAAGTCGTTTACGGTCGACAACCAGGTGGCCATCCTGGGAGGTCGCAACATCGGCAATGAATACTTCGAGGCCGACCCGGACCTGGCTTTTGCGGACCTGGACGTGATGGTCATCGGTCCGGCGGTCAAGGAGGTGTCGACCGCTTTCGATCGGTACTGGAACAGCGAACTGGCCTATCCCGTGACAGCGCTCAAAGGCGAGCCGCCCACCACAAAGGAAATCCAGCAGAAGCGGCAGCAGCTGGATCACTTTGTTGCCGAGCACCAGGATTCGGAATACATGCAGGCCCTGCGCAACTCCAGCCTGGCCAACCGGATACGGGCCCAGAAGATGAGCTTCCGCTGGGGAGAGGCCCAGATCGTCTTTGATCAACCCGAAAAACTGCTGCACAGTTTCGACCAGACCCAGTACCACCTGGCGCCCCAGCTCAAACCTTTCTTTCAAGGCGTGCAGAAGGAGCTGATCATCTTTTCTCCCTATTTCGTGCCGGGCAAGGAAGGCACGGCCGCGCTGAGCGAGCTCAGCCACCGCGGGGTGCGCGTTCGAATTTTGACCAATTCACTTTCCTCCAACGATGTGGGCATGGTACACGCCGGCTATTCGAAATTCCGCAAGGACCTGCTGCGCGCCGGTGTGGAGCTCTATGAAATGAACAAAAAGCTCAGCCGCCAGCAGCGCAAGGAGAAAAAGGGGGTGGGAGGGTCTTCCAAGGCCAGCCTGCACGCCAAATCCTTTGTATTCGACCGCGAGCGCGTGTTCATCGGGTCGCTGAACCTCGACCCGCGGGCTGTGCTGCACAACACCGAAATTGGCGTGGTCTTCGAGCAAAAGGAGATCGCAGAGGAAATGGGAAAGTGGTTCGATGAGAACATGGAGAAGATCGCCTTCCGGCTGGAGCTGGTGAAAAACAAAAACGGATCCGAGGGGATCCGCTGGCACGGCATAGTGGACGGGGAGCGGCAAACACTCACCGTGGATCCATACACCGGTTTCTGGCGGCGGTTCGGGATCGGATTTTTGAGCATGTTTCCCATCGAATCCCAGCTGTAAACAGGGTGTACCCGATGACTGCTAGCAGATATCTTGCCATATTCGCACTGCTTTTTCTTTGTACAGCGGCCATCTGGGCGCCGGCGGCTGACAGCACAACGGCTGCGGGGGAAAGTATCACCGGTATCGTCTGGAAGTGGCAGCAGACCCGACTGGGAGACGGTCAAACATTCTTACCCGAAAACCCCGACCGGTACACCATTGCTTTTCAAACCGATGGCAGCCTGGCGATCCGGGCCGACTGCAACCGGGTCGGCGGGATGTATACACTCCAAAATACGTCACTGACGATCGAGACCACTTTTAGCACCCGGGCCATGTGCCCGCCGGATTCGCTCGATCAGGTCTTTTTGAAACACCTCAATGCCGCAGCGATCTATTTCACCCGCGAGGAAGCCTTGCACATCGATTTAAAGGCGGATACGGGTACGATGACGTTTTCCAGGTGATGCTAACGGGCAGAATGTTTGGCGGATAAACCAAGGAGTTCGATATGAATAGAAACCTGTTCCGGTTTGCAGTGATGATGTTGGCAGCGATTGTGATCCACGGCTGTGCGTTTTCCAGGCTCCAGGAAGAAATAGAGACCATGCAGACCAATGTCGCCATCGGAGGAGAACTCAAAACCAGCTCCCCGCAGCAGCTGCCGCTCACCGTGATCATATATTCCGAAATCGAAGGAAAGAAACAGATCAGCGATGTCCAGATCGTCAATCCGGCCGATAAATTCTATTTTTTTATCATGGACCCCGGTGATTACTACGCAGCTGCGTTCGAAGATGCCAATGCAAACTTTTCCTATGACGAGGGCGAGTACTTCGGTCTGTTCGGCAAGCCGGATCGCATACACGCAGTCGCGCAGAAGCCAATCGATAACCTGGACATCGAGATTGCGCGCACTCAGGGGTTTCCGTCGGACTATCCGACAGACATCTCTAAAAATCCGGTTACCGAGGACAAGATGTCGGTCGCTCTCGGAAGAATTGCTTCCCTTGATGACGACATCTTCTCGGACGAAAATGCCAAATTGGGGTTCTGGCAGCCGGTATCATTTATCAAAAAGGTTGGTGCGGGAACCTGGTTCCTGAAACCCTACGATCCAGCCAAGATACCGATCCTGTTCGTGCATGGTGCAGCCGGCTCCCCACGCAATTTTCAGACGATCGCCGAACACATCGACCGCAGCCGTTACCAGCCCTGGTTTTTTTACTATCCTTCCGGCATACCCTTGGAAAAAGTCAGCCGATTCCTCAACGATATGATTACGGAGCTGCATCGAAAATTCCAGTTCAAGCAGCTGTATGTGACCGCCCACAGCATGGGCGGGCTGGTGGCGCGGGGATTCATCCTGCGAAATATCTACGACGACGGTAACGACTACATCAAGTTGTTCGTCAGCATATCCTCTCCTTTCGGCGGGTTGGAGACCGCCCAGAAAGGAGTGGAAAAGGCCCCGGTGGCCATTCCCAGCTGGTATGACGTGGTGCCGGGAAGCGCGTTTATCGAGTCGATCTTCAGCCAACCGCTGGCCCCGAAGATCGACTATTACCTGCTGTTCAGCTTCAAGGGCGACTGCAGCATGTTTATGGACAACAACGACGGAGCAGTGACCCTGCGCAGCCAGCTCGATCCCAGGGCCCAGAGAGATGCGGTCAGAAAGTGGGGATTCGACAAGGGCCACGTGGAAATTCTTTCCAGCCCGGAGCTTCTGGAAGAATACAGCGCGATACTGAAAGAAACCGCGGAGGGCCGGAAAGGAACCCTGAATCTCTTCGGCCTGACGAACTAGACGACCCCTACGGTTTGATTCAAGAGGTAAAGAGAGTGAACTAGCGGCAACAATCCTTTATTACAAAAGAGAAAGGCAAGTCTGCGACAGACTTGCCTTTTCCTATTGGGGGTTTCCCGCAGTGCAGTTTTTCAGATGAGATGCACTGGCACCCGAGAAACTGAGTCCGAATGAATCCGCGAGCCACCTTTTTCAAAAAGTCCGCTTCGTGTCCGATGTCATCCGCATTACGAAGCCGTGTTACAATGTATTGAGGCTGGGAGGTTTTCGGACGATATACCCCTGTAATGAAGCAATCCGCATGCCAAAAAGAAGGTATTTCACGAATCGGTTTGTATTCGGGATAGTTAGAAGAAATATCCGAACGCGGGTGAGCAACATTTGGGTCAAATGTTGACAATAATTGTCACCCTATGGTTCCAATTTTGGGTATCGGAGGTGGTAAAGAAAAAACCGGGCCGGCCATTGACTCGGCCGCCACAATCGTCGATAACGCTAGGAAGGCGTCTAACAGGCAGCAATACGGATGGGCTGGGTTATGAAAGACTTGCTGTTTATTCTGGCTGCCCTGGTGCTTTTCGGCCAGGCATTGATCGGACTGGCGTTTTTCATCTCCTGTATGTATGAAAAAGAAAAGCGCGCTGCCATTTTCGCCGCTGTTCAACTGGGCGCAATGCTGGTGCCGATTGGGTTGCTGTTTTATTGGAAAAAGAGCGGCTTCCTGGATACCGCTGCCGGTCAGATCTTGCTGGTCGTCGGACTGCTCCTGGCCGGTATGGCCTTGTTCTTTCTTTGCCGGCACACCGGTATCAACCCGCGGGCGGTGAGCGGAACCGGCGGATATGTCGAAGGGAAAGTCAAACGATTCGACGAAAGAGAGCAGGTGTTCGCCAGGAACCGCTCCCTGCCACCCGACTCCGAGCCGTACCGTGAGTTTTATCGGAATCATCCCGCCCTGGAGGCCGGAGACGCAAAACGGCGAGCGATCGGCGGACCGCTGGGCCAAGCCGGGAGCATTGACCGTCCGGGCGAAGGTGCCAACATTGCCGCCATGTTTGCTTCGCTCGACATTCCCGTCTATTTGTCCGAACCGGACAAGGTCAACCCCCGGCAGCATCCGGCCTTTCAGGGCAAAAAGATCTCGCTGAGTCCCGAGGAAGCCGCCGCCCGCATCAAAGGATACGCGCTCAAGGTGGGGGCGGACATGGTGGGTATCGCCCGCCTCGATCCGCACTGGATCTATGCCCGCCGCGGTGAGATATTCCATGAAAACTGGCAGGACTGGGGCCGGCCGATCGAACTCACCCACGAGTTTGCCGTCGTGTTCGCCGAGGAGATGTCCCTGGAGATGGTCGCCACCGGTCCCCACACGCCGACGGTGATCGAGAGCATGCGCAATTATGCCAAAGGGGCGTTCATTGCCACCCAGGTCGCCTCGTTTATCGCCAACCTGGGCTACAGCGCCACTGCAAACCACGTGCGGCATTACGATGCGTTGATGGTGCCGCTGGCGGTCGATGCCGGCCTGGGCGAAATGGGGCGGCTGGGATATTTGATGACCAAACGCTATGGTCCCCGGATCCGGCTCAGTGCGGTGACCACCGATTTGCCCCTGGTGGCCGACCGACCCATCGATATCGGGGTGGAGGATTTTTGCCGGCAATGTAAAAAATGTGCGTACTGCTGCCCCTCGAAATCGATTCCCGCCGAAGAGGAGCAGACCGTGGTCAACGGCACCCGGCGGTGGAAGCTCAATGCCGAAACCTGTTTTGACTACTGGGGCAAGGTCGGCACCGACTGTGACGTGTGCATGCGGGTTTGCCCCTGGAGCCACGCCGATACCCTTCCGCACCACATCATCAAGTTCCTGGTTTCGCGCAACCGGCACGCCAGGATCATATTTACCTGGCTCGACGATGTGTTCTACGGCCGCAAACCCAGACCCAAGCCGTCTCCTTCCTGGGCGGCTCATTGAAGCCGGTTGCCGCCGTCAGCTTGATCCGCGATGATCTCCATCTGATAGCGATGGGCGCATAGAGACTTGTGCTTGTATCCTTTGCCAGAGTGCTTAGTCTTCGATATCCACTTCTCATGGAATCAATTACTCCATACACCCACTTGAAACCACCACCATAAACAGGAGGGTTTCACATGCTTACCATTATGGGCGCCACCGGAAACATCGGTAGTAAACTTGCCGATTTACTGCTAACCAGAGATCAATCCGTAAAAGTCATCGGCCGATCCGCAGAACGGCTGCAATCGTTTGTAGAAAGGGGCGCGACGGCCGCCGTGGGGAATGCCGGCGATGCGGATTTTCTCGCGTCTGCATTTTCGGGTTCTGCCGCGATCTTCACGATGATCCCACCGAACTATGCAGCGCCGGACAACCGCAAATACCAAAATGAGATGGGCCAAAGCATCGCCACCGCCATTGAACAATCGGGCGTCAGCCACGTGGTCAATTTAAGCAGCCACGGCGCACACCTGCCCGACAAAACCGGCCCCATCAAGGGATTGCGCGACCAGGAGCAGCGCTTGAACCAGCTCGATGCGGTCAACATCCTGCACCTGCGCCCCACGTTTTTCATGGAAAACACCTTGATGAACATCGAGATGATCAAAAACATGGGCATCAACGGCGGTCACATTCGCGGGGATGTGCCCTTTGCCATGATCGCCACCCGGGACATCGCCCAGGTGGCCGCAGAGCAGATGATCGAAAGAGGGTTTCTTGGCAAGAGTTTCAGGGAACTGCTGGGCCCCCGGGATCTTTCCCTGGATGAAGCTACGCGCATCATCGGCGAGAAGATCGGCAAGCCGGACCTTGGATATGTTTATTTTGAAAGGGAAGAGTACATCGAGGGCCTGGTCCAGATGGGAGTTTCGCAGGATATGGCCGAGCAGCTGGTAGAGCTGGATGCCGCGCTCAACGAACGGCTGTTTGGAAGCGTGGAGCCGCGCACCGATGATAATCGAACGCCGACGGATTTTACGCAGTTCGCAGACTTCTTCGCGCAGGTGTATCAGTCCTGAGACTCAGGCCGGGATGAGAACGATCCGCAGGTCCATCACGTTGGTGTTGGTCGGGCCGGTGATCAGCAGATCGCTCAGGGCCTTGAAAAAGTGATAGGAGTCATTTTTCGCCAGGTGTTCGGCAACGCTAAGCTGGGCAGCCACCGCGCGCTGGAGGGTGGTGTTGTCGGCAATGGCGCCGGCGGCATCGGTTGGGCCGTCGTTTCCGTCCGTGCCGCCGGAGAGGATCACCACAGGACGCTCGCCGGCGATATCGGCAACCACGCACAGGACGAACTCCTGGTTGCGGCCCCCCAGGCCATCCCCTTTTAGCGTCACGGTGGTCTCCCCGCCGGAGAGAACGCATGCCGGCGGCTTCACGGGATGGCCGGTTTTGACGATTTCTCTGGCAATAGCCGCATGCACCCGGGCCACGTCAGCGGTTTCGCCTTCGATCATCGATGACAGCACCTGGGTGGTGTAGCCCCTGCGGACGGCCTCTTTTTCGGCAGCCAGCAATGCCTCGATGTTGCTGCCGATAACCAGGTTGCTGGTCTTGTCAAACACCGGATCCGCTGCTTTGGGGGTTTCCGGCACCTGACCGTTGGATCCTTTCACCAGGTAGTCGAACACGGGTTTGGGCAGCCGATCCGCGATGCCGTAGCGGGCCAGGATGTGCAGGCAATCCGCAAAGGTGCTGTTGTCGGGAACGGTTGGCCCGGAGGCGATGGCATCCAGGTCATCACCGACCACATCGGACAGGATCAGCGACACCACGGTGGCCGGCGCGGCGGCAACCGCCAGTTGACCGCCTTTGATCACCGACAGGTGTTTGCGCAGCATGTTGATTTCGTGGATGGTGGCCCCGCAAGCCAGCAAAATGCGGGTGGTCTCCTGCTTGTCGGCCAGGCTGACGCCGGCTGCGGCTCTGGGCAGCAGCGCCGAGCCACCCCCGGAAATCAGGCAGACCAGAAGATCGTTCTCGCCGGCGGCCTTAGCTGCGGCCAATATCTTCTCAGACCCCAGCTCGCCGTTTGCGTCCGGCACCGGATGGCCGGCTTCGACCGTCTCTATTTTCGAAAGGGGCGCGGTGTGCCCGTATTTGACCGTAATGACGCCCTCGGTCAGCTCGTCGCCCAGCAGTTCTTCCAGGGTGGCTGCCATCGGGGCCGTGGCTTTGCCGGCCCCGACCACAAATATCTTCTGAAATGAGTCGAGCTGGAAGGACTGATTTCCGATTGTCAACCGGCTGCCGTCCCGCCGGCAATATCGCCGCACGGCCGCGTCCGGTGCAACCGCTTCCAGGCCCTTGTGGAAGATGGCAACGGCATCGTCTCTTGTTTTTTGTAGAACATCGGCTGGGGCATTCATCACTGCAACATCCTGTCGATTATGATGGTTGGGGAAGGTGGCCCGTTTTGCCGGCTTTGTTGGCCGTCACCGCAACCACCCGGCGGCTGCGGTATCAAGCCGGGTCTATGATTTCACGAATGGCAGCACATACGGTCCCTCCGGTATGACGGCCACGGTTTTGTGCGCGCGGGCGGATTCGAGAACCGCCGCCTCCAGGTCCTTGACGACTTGAACACCCGTCAGGGAAAGCTCTTTTTCAGAAAGACCCTGGGTATACAAAAATATATTGCCGATTCGCATCGGCTTCAGCTGCATTTCCGTCTGCCACTCGTCGATGGCGGCGTGCTGTTTGTCCTGTATGTCCTCTAGAAAACCGTCCGGACCCAATGCGATCAGCTTTCTTTGGGCCTGCACATATTCACCGGAGCCCATGCCTTCACTGATTTCGCTGGCGATGAACAGATCCCCGTTCGGCTCTAAAATTTCCTGGGCACCGACCATCCCCTTGACCGTCTGGTAGTAGGTTTTGTCCAGCGGATACCCCGCGCTGCTGGTGACAACGGTCTTAAATCGCCGGGGCACAAACACTTCTGCAAACGGGCGAATAAAACCAACTGCCTCCAGGTGGCTTTTGGCGATGTCGCCGTAGTTGACAAAAGACAGGTTGCGATGTTCGTCAATGACGATGTTTACCGCCAACGCACCGCCGATCATGTCCACGATTTCCAGCTGCTGCAGGTGCAGCGGGTTTCCTTCCAGCACGCAGTTGGCGGCAGAAGGATGCTCCATGAACGCTGCCGAATGAAGGTAGGTGATCGTATCCTGGTGCGCGATGCCGGGCATGATGATTTTGCGCCCCCCCGAGTAGCCGGCCATAAAATGAGGCTCCACCAGCCCGACCACGATTCGCAAATCGGCTTCCAGAAATCGTCTGTCGAGCTTGACCGGGGTCCCCATAGAGGTCTGTCCAAGGTGTTTATGATCCCGGTCGTTGCGGGCATAGTGGTTTTCGATGCGGATGTTTTCGAACACCCAGTCATCACCGACGATCTCGCGCAATTCATCGCCCTGATTCGGGCGATGCAGACCGGTGGCCACCAGGATTTGAATCTGATCGGCTCGCATGCCGGCGTCCGTCAACTGCCGGATAAGGGGCGGCAGAACGAGCCCATTCGGAACCGGCCGGGTGACGTCGCAGATCAATATGCAAGCCCGCTGCTTGCCGCGTGCCTCGTCTGCCAATGTGCCGCAACCCGACGGTTTTTCAAATGCCCGCGCCACGGCTTCGCCGGCGCCGGATACCACCGGCATCGGCTTTTTGGTGATGACGGTCACATCCCAATTGTCGGGAAGATTCAGCGGAAGGCCTTCTTGTCCGTAAAGCAACGTGATTTGCATCGCATATACCCCGAAATGAAATGGCTGCCTGCGATTCGGCTGACAAAGGGCGATGGGGCAGATAGATCGGAGCTTTTTGAATGGACCTCTCCGGTCTATGACAGCAGGGCGATCGCCTCGATCTCCACCTTTGCGCCTTTGGCCAATCCGGATACCTCTATGCAGGAGCGGGCCGGAAACGGTTTTGTAAAATAGGTTTCGTAGATACGGTTCATCTTGTCAAAATCGTCCATGCGGGTGATAAAGACCGTTGCTTTTACCACCTGATCCAGGGAGCTTCCCGCCGCATCTATGATGGCTTTGAGGTTTTGTAACACCCGGTGCGTCTGCTCTTCCACGTCCTGGCTGACGAGGCTGCCGCTTGCAGGATCCAGTGGGAGCTGGCCGGTGACGAATACGAACCTGTCGGTCTTGATTGCCTGGGAAAACGGCCCGAAGGCAGCCGGGGCCTGGTCGGTGCTGACGGGTGTGCGCTGTTGCATATACCCTCCAATTCATCTGAATTCTTCAAGAAAATGGTTATGAGTTTCGAACACCTTGACAATATTGCAGCGGGTTGTCAATTACATTCAGGGATTAAAAAGAGGAAGTCGGTTTAACTTCTTGTTTTACAGTCAGTATTTTGCAGATCCTGCTGGTCGGATGAATGGAAACCGGTTCAGATCATAAAATGTTGGAGCGGCTCCGCAAGGACGGGCATGTGCGCAGCACGCAAGCCAGGGCTGTGCCGCTTCCCGGGGGGGTGTCCTCTGAAATATATCTTGTTGAAGACGGCGCAAAGAAGTGGGTGGTCAAGTGTGCTCTGGAAAAACTGAAGGTGCAGGAGGATTGGTTTGCCGATATCTCCCGAAATCGATTTGAACGCGAATACATGACATATGTCGGCGCTTTCCTGCCCCGGGCGGTTCCACGAATAGAATTTGAGGGCGATGGATATTTCGCCATGGAATATATCGGGGAGGGATTTGTCAACTGGAAGCAGTCGATGCTCGGTGGCCGGTACGAGCCGGATCATGCGAGGCAGGCCGGCGAAACGCTGGGGGTAATTCACCGCACCTCGGCAGGCGATGAGACCGCGCAGCAGAAGTTTGACTCCACCGGTAATTTTCATCAGTTGCGTTCCCACCCTTACCTGGTCACCACCGGCAGCCGGCACCCCGACCTGACCGCACAGTTTGAAAAGGAGGTGCTCCGGCTGGAAAGCACCCGGGAATGCCTGGTGCACGGGGACTACAGTCCCAAAAACATCCTGATCTCAGAAACCCGGCTGGTGGTGTTGGACTGTGAGGTGGCCTGGTATGGCGATCCGGCCTTCGACCTGGCCTTTCTGCTCACCCACCTGCATCTGAAGGCCGTGCACCGGCCGTCGGCGGCACCCGTGCTGGCAGCCATGGCGCAGCAGTCCGTGTCGGCCTACCTTGCCGCCCGCAGCATGGGTGAGCAGCAGAATGCAGCGCTGATGCGGCGAACCTGCCGGCTGCTGTTGATGCTGCTGCTGGCACGCATCGACGGCAAGTCACCGGTGGAGTATCTGAATGAATCGGCCCCCAAAAAATGGGTGCGCCGATTTACCCGCAAGGCCCTGCTGGGAAACAGCAGAACCCTGACCGAAGTCAGCGCGGCCTGGTATCGACAGGTGGCAGAGCTGTAACGGTTTTGTAAAAGGACCCGGCGCGATGAAGATCGAAACCATAGAAGCGTATCAGATTTTCGACTCCCGCGGAAACCCCACCATCGAAGTCGAGGTGGCCCTGGAAGACGGCACGCGAGGCTGCGGCCTGGTTCCTTCCGGCGCTTCCACCGGGCAGTTCGAGGCACTGGAACTGCGGGACGGCGGCTCCCGGTTTCGCGGAAAGTCCGTGCTCAAGGCGGTGAGCAACATCCACCGGCTCATTGCCCCGGCCTTGAGGGGCTGGGATGCTTCCGACCAGGAGGGGATCGACCGCCGCATGATCCACCTGGACGGCAGCGAAAACAAAAGCCGGTTGGGGGCCAATGCCATTTTGGGGGTGTCGATGGCGGCAGCCCGGGCGGCCGCCGCCGCCCGGAACCAGGCCCTGTTCGACTACCTGGGCAACGGCCGGGGATGCCTGCTGCCTTTGCCGGAAATCCAGATCATTGGAGGCGGCGCGCATGCAAACTGGCGCATCGACGTGCAGGACTTTCTACTGATTGCCGTCGGGGCGAAGCAGTATGCCGAAACCCTGGAGATGACCTTCAACGTCTACCATGCCGCCGGGGACATGCTCAAGGAGCGAAGCCGCTATTTCGGCCTTGCGGATGAGGGGGGATACTGGCCCGATTTTCAAAGCCACGCGGATGTCTTTGAATTCCTTGTCGAGGCCATGCAGCGGGCGGGCTACCGCCCGGGGGTGGATGTCGCCCTCTCTTTGGATATCGCCGCCAGCGATTTGTACAGCAAAGAAAACCGAACCTACCGCTTTGGTCTCGAAGACCGACTCTTCAGCTCGGACGAATTTGTCGATCTGATGATTTCCTGGTGTGAGACGTATCCGATCATCTCGATAGAAGATCCTGCGGCCGACACCGACTGGGATGGCTGGTCAAAAATCCATGCCGCGCTGGGCGGCAAGGTGCAGCTGATCGGCGACGACCTGTTTACCACCAGCATCAGGCGCATCCAGCAAGGAATCGAAAAAGGCGTGGCCAATTCGGTTCTGATCAAACCGAACCAGATCGGCACCGTGACCGAAACCCTCGAGGCGATCCAGCTCACCCAGCAGGCCGGCTGGCTGCCGGTTGTCTCCGCCCGTTCCGGTGAAACCGAAGATGCGTTTATCAGCCACCTGGCCGTGGCGTCCAATGCCGGTCAACTCAAGGTGGGCTCCTTTGCCCGCAGCGAGCGCATGGCAAAGTGGAACGAAGTGCTGCGCATCGAACGCGCTTTAGGAGAGCGGGCTCGTTTCGAAGGCGCCTGCCTCTATGACTCCATTTTTGCCCAGCAACGCTGATGCAACAATTTTAAAATTTTAAAAAAAATATTTTTCGCCTCTAAATGCACCCGGATTGGCGAAAGCCGCCCTTGCGCAAAAATGGGGTGAGCTTGCACAGCGCCCCTTCGCGTGGTCAACCTACGGGTTGATCCGTACCGATCGGATCCGTCGAGTCAGGGGCACCCACACGAAGCCGGGACGGCGAAAGCGGTCATCCACACCCTCGCACATGGCCCTCTGTTGCAACCAGCTCCCCAAATTACTAAATAGTTAGACAAACTCAGCATCAATGATTTATTTATAGATTGTTGAAACATTGACAATCAGGCGAAAAAAGCCTAATTAGATGGACAAAACGTAAAAACGCAGCGTAGTGGAGGCATCCATGAATCCAAACAACGAAAGCGTTATCAAGGAAATCGTAGGATCCATACGCAAACTGGTGCGTACCGTTTACCTCGATTCCCAGAACATGAGCAGACAGTTCGGGTTGACCGGGCAGCAGGGCCTGGTGCTGCACCTGCTTTTTAACGGCGGATCGATGTCATCCGCCTCTCTGAGCAGGCGGATGTACGTCACCCCGTCGAACATCACGGGCATCATCGATCGTCTGGAAAGAAAGGGCCTGGTTCAGCGGGTGCGCAAGGAAGGAGACCGCCGGGTGGCCTTGATTACCCTGACCGATGCCGGAAAAGAGCTGAGCCAGAACGTCCCGGATCCGATCGAAAAGCGATTGGTCAATCAGCTCATCGACCTGGACAAGGAGCATGTTCAGGTCATCTACCAGACGATAAATCAAATACTTCACCTGATCGATATCAAAGACGTTGAGGAGACGTTCCTGGAACTCAGTTATGAATCGATGCCCCCGGTTCAGGAAAACTTGAAAAAGGAAGGTGTCGGAGACGAAGGGGCACAAAATTCAAAGGAGGAAAAGTATGCGTAGCCTGAAAGAACTCGAGCAATTATTGGCGCAAGGAACCATCACCCGCCGCGAATTCATCGCGCGAGTCTCGGCACTGGGCCTGGCCGCAGCGGTTTCGCCGATGCTGCTCACATCCCCCGCCCTGGCCGCGGCCCCCAAGAAGGGTGGACGTTTTCGCCTGGGCCTGGCCGGAGGATCGACCACCGATTCGCTAGATCCGGCCACCATCACCGACATGATGCTGCAGGTGGTCAACCAGGGGCAGCTTCGCAACACGCTGGTGGAGATCGACCAGGAGGCCAACCCGATCCCCGAGCTGGCCGAGAGCTGGGAAGCATCTCCGGATGCAAAAAAGTGGGTGTTCAAGCTGCGCAAGGGCGTGGAGTTTCACAACGGCAAAACCATGGATGCCGACGATGTCATCTATTCCATCAATCATCACCGCGGGCCGGACACCAAGTCTGCCGCCAAGGGGATCATCGAGGCGATCGAGGACATCAAAAAGGACGGCAAGGATACGGTGGTGTTTACCCTGAGCGGAGGCAACGCCGACTTTCCCTATATCATGAGCGACTACCACCTGACGATCTCACCGGCCGGAGACAAGTTCGTCGGCGGTATCGGCACCGGCGGCTACATCCTCAAGGATTTCGAGCCGGGCGTCCGGGCCTTTGCCGTTCGCAACCCGAACTACTTCAAAGCCGACCGGGCCTATTTCGACGAGGTCGAAACCCTGTCGATCCCTGACGTGAACGCGCGTACCAACGCGCTGAAGACCGGCCAGATCGACGCCATGAACCGCTGCGAGCTGAAAACGGTCCAGTTTCTCAAACGCACCCGCGGCATCCAGGTCATGGAGCAAAACGGGTTCAAGCATTATACCTTCGCCATGCGCTGCGATACCGCTCCGTTCGACAACAACGACGTGCGCCTGGCGCTCAAATACGCCATCGACCGGCAGCAGATGGTCAAAACCATCCTGCGGGGGTTCGGGGCCATCGGAAACGATCATCCCATCAGCATGGCCAACCGCTACCACGCGGCCGACCTGCCCCAGCGACAGTTCGATCCTGACAAGGCCAGGTTTCACCTGAAAAAATCCGGTGTGGGCAACCTCACCTTTCGACTTCACGCCGCCGAGGCCGCCTTTGTCGGGGCAGTGGATGCCGCCGTGCTCTACAAGGAAAAAGCCGGCAGCGCCGGTGTCAATATCGAAGTGGTGCGTGAACCCAACGACGGGTACTGGAGCAATGTATGGATGAAAAAACCCTGGTGCGCGGTGTTCTGGGGAGGGCGTCCTACCGAGGACATGATGTTCAGCACCGCTTATGCGGCCGACGCCTCCTGGAACGACACCTTCTGGAAGAACAAGCGCTTCAACGAGCTGCTGGTGAACGCACGGGCCGAACTCGATGAGACCAAACGCCGCAAAATGTACGCCGAAATGCAGGGCATCGTGCGCGACGACGGCGGTGTGGTGGTTCCCATGTTTGCCGCGGACTTGTCGGCGGCTTCCGATAAAATCGGCCACGGCAAGCTGGGGGCCAACTGGGAGATGGACGGTTTCCGGTGCGCAGAGCGCTGGTGGTTCAAGTAAGGCCGGGAGTCGATCGCGGATCAACCGGCTCTGGTCTTTTATGCCGGACGGCAAAAAAGACCAGGGCCCATGGCAAGATGTTCCATCTTTGGACATGAGTACTGCATGGATTCGATCGCCAAACTGGTATTGAAACGAGTCGGGATGGGGCTGGTGACCCTGGTCGTGATATCCCTTGTGTTTTTTGTGGGGATCGAGGCCCTTCCGGGGGATCTGGCCGAAGAGATCCTGGGACAAAACGCCCTGCCCGAGACCGTGGAGGCCTTTCGCAAGGAGTTGAAACTCGACCTGCCGCCCCACGTGCGCTACTTTTCGTGGCTGGGGGACTTTTTGAAAGGCGATTTCGGCAACTCGCTGGCCAACGGGCGCCCCATCGCCGAGCTGATCGGCTGGCGCCTTTCCAACACACTCTTTTTAGCGCTTTCGGCGGCAGCCATCGCGGTGCCGCTTTCGATCATCCTCGGCATTCTGGCCGCCCTGTATCGCAACAGCCTGTTCGACCGCTTTATATCCATGGCCACGTTGAGCACGATCTCTTTCCCGGAATTTTTCGTGGCCTACATCCTGATGGCCCTGCTGTCGGTGCAGCTGATCCTGTTTCCGAGCATTTCCAACATCAATGACCAGATGTCGCTGGCCGAAAAACTGTACGCGATATTTCTGCCCTGCCTCACTTTGACGCTGGTGGTGATGGCCCACATGATGCGCCAGACCCGGGCGGCGATTATCAATATCTTAGCGAGCCCGTACATCGAGATGGCAAAACTCAAGGGCTTGAAGCGACTGCGGATCATCGTGCTGCATGCATTTCCGAATGCTCTTTCTCCGGTCATCAACGTGGTGGCCCTCAACCTGGCCTACCTGGTGGTCGGGGCGGTGATCGTGGAGGTGGTCTTTGTCTTCCCGGGCCTGGGACAGCTGCTGGTCGATTCGGTTTCCAAACGCGACATTCCCGTGGTGCAGGCCAGCGGGCTGATATTTGCGGCCGTTTACATTTCGCTCAACCTGGCTGCCGATGTGCTGTCGATTGTCAGCAATCCCCGGCTGCGAAACCCTCGATAAGGAGGAAACGGTAACACGCGATGTTCAAACTGCTCAAACAATCACCGATCAGCGCCCGCTTAGGTATTGCTATTGTGGTCATGAACATCTTTGCGGCGCTGTTCGCCCCTTTGATTGCCCCGTACGGCGAAACCGAAGTGGTCGGGGACGTGTGGCTGCCCATGAGTCGCGATCACCTGCTGGGCACCGATCAGCTGGGCCGCGACTTGTTCACACGCATCCTCTACGGCGCCCGCAACACCATCGCCATTGCTTTTGTGACGACCCTGTTGTCGTTTGTCGTCGGCATCATCGGTGGATTTCTGGCCGCTACCCTCAAGGGCTGGACCGACCTGTCCCTGAGCCGCATCGTCGATGTCATGATGGCGATCCCTATCCTGATTTTCGCGCTGACCGTGCTGTCGGTGGTGGGTACGTCCATCCTCGCCTTGATCCTGGTCATTGCTTTGCTCGACTCCACCCGGGTCTTTCGCCTATCGCGGGCAGTGGCCATGGATGTCGAGGCGCTTGATTTTGTCGAAGCGGCCCGGCTGCGTGGCGAGAAGATCTGGTGGCTGATGCGCCACGAGATCCTGCCGAATGCCATGCCTCCACTGGTGGCCGAATTCGGACTGCGGTTTTGTTTTGTGTTTTTGTTTATCGCCGCGCTGAGCTTTCTAGGCCTCGGCATTCAGCCTCCCACTGCCGACTGGGGGAGCATGGTGCGGGAAAATGCCGGCGCCATCACGTTCGGGATCTTCATCCCGCTGTGGCCGGCCGGTGCCATCGCTTTTTTAACAGTGGGAGTCAATCTAATCGTGGACTGGTTTCTACACGTGGCCAGTGGACTGAAGGACTGATCAATGAATCATATCGGATCCAAACTGTTGGAAATCAAAGGACTTGTGATCGAAGGCTTCACCGACGAAAAATGGGTGGAGATCGTTCACGGCATCGACCTGACGCTCAACCGAGGCGAAGTGCTCGGGCTTATCGGCGAATCCGGCGCCGGCAAGTCGACCATCGGTCTGGCCGCCATGGGCTATACCCGCCAGGGATGCCGCATTGCCTCCGGATCGATTGTTTTTGACGGCCACCAGTTGTTTGGCGCACCGGATCACGTCAAACGGAAAATCCGCGGCAACCGTATCGCTTACGTGGCCCAGAGCGCGGCGGCCTCGTTTAACCCGGCCCACCGGCTGATCAAGCAGTATGCCGAAGCGCCGGTGCAGCACGGTCTGATGAGCTATAGCGAGGCCAAGGAAAAGGCCGTCGACATATACAGCCGCCTTTTGCTGCCCGACCCGGAAAACATCGGCTACCGTTACCCGCACCAGGTCTCCGGTGGACAACTGCAGCGAGCCATGGTGGCCATGGCCATGGCCTGCCGGCCTGATATCATCGTGTTCGACGAGCCCACCACCGCCCTGGATGTCACCACCCAGATCGAGGTGCTGGCGGCCATCAAGCAAATCACCGAACAGTTCAATACGGCAGCGATATACATCACCCACGATCTGGCGATCGTGGCCCAGCTGGCCGACCGTATCATGGTGCTGCGGTACGGAAATCTGGTCGAGGAAAACAACGCCCGGGAAATACTGGCCCATCCAAAAGAAGAATATACGCGCAAGCTGCTCTCCGTGCGCACACTTCGAGAAGACAAGGCATATAACGGGGATAAGGACGTGGCGCTGGAGGTCAGCGACCTGTCGGCCAGCTACTCAGGATCCGGGGACGAGCTGGTGCTGGAAGATATCAACCTGAAGATCCGGCGCGGCCGGACCGTGGCCCTGGTGGGCGAATCCGGCAGCGGGAAAAGCACGCTGGCGCGGGTGATCACCGGTTTGCTGCCTCCGCTGGAAGGCACGGTCGTCTTTGACGGCCGGCAGTTGCCGCCGGCGCTCAAATCCCGCAAAAAAGAGGATCTGCAGCAGATGCAGATGATCTATCAGATGCCGGACACGGCACTCAATCCCAGACAAAAGGTGCGCAAAATCATCGGGCGCCCCCTGTCGTTTTATTTCGGGATGAAGGGCAAAAAGCAGGAGAAGCGCATCCTGGAGCTGCTCGATATGATCGAACTGCCGGCCGGTTACATCGAGCGCTACCCCGGGGAGCTCTCCGGGGGGGAAAAGCAGCGCATCTGCATCGCACGGGCGCTGGCGGCCAATCCTTCTCTGATCATCTGCGACGAGGTGACATCGGCGCTGGACCAGCTGGTGGCCGAGGAGATTTTGAAACTGCTGCAGCGCCTGCAAAACGAGCTGGGGGTGTCGTATCTGTTTATCACCCACGACCTGAACACCGTCAAAGCCATATCCGATGAAATCGTGGTGATGCTGCAGGGAAGAATTGTCGAGCAGGGGGTTAAGAAGGAGATTTTGACCCCGCCGCACCACGAATACACCGATCTGCTGCTCTCATCGGTGCCGGAGATGGATCCGGATTGGCTCGACCAACTGCTGGCCGACCGGGGTGATTTCCCTGTCGCATCCGGCCCTGCCGTTTCCACCGAATGATCCCCTCTATGGCCGCCTTCCACCCGATAATTCCGCTGTTCTTTTTCTCTGCCAGATAGCAATGAAAGGGGAGCGGGGCCTGCTGAAAAGATCCACCGGCTGGCTGATTCGCTGCGGTACAACCCGTTTTAAGATTTCCCTGAAAATCAGGTGCTGGCGTGGATGGACAGCGCTGGCGAGCTGTAGCTGTTGCGGCAACGAAAACAAAGGTGACAACGAAAGCGCAAAATGGTATCGGTCGTCTATCAATTTGATTGACGAAACAGACTGCACCACAACGGCAATCAGCTGCCAAGGCCCAACCGATGCGAATTCTGTTAGTGGAAGACGAAAAGAAAGTATCCAGTTTCATCAAAAAGGGTCTGGAAGAAGAGGGCTACGCGGTTGACCTGGCCCCCGACGGAGAATCCGGGCTGATGATGAGCCTTGACGGGGTTCATGATCTGGTTATTTTGGACATCAACCTGCCGAAAAAAGACGGATTGAGAGTGCTCGCCGAGATTCGCAAAAAGAAGGTGTCCACGCCGGTATTGCTACTTACGGTTAGAACCGCCATCGAGGACAAGGTCATCGGGCTGGATACCGGCGCCGACGACTACCTGACCAAGCCCTTTGCATTCCAGGAACTGCTGGCCCGGGTCAGGGCCCTTCTCCGACGACAGACGGAAGCCGAAGCGCCGCTTTTGAAGATCGCCGATCTCACGCTCGATCCGGCCAGACGGTTGGTCCTTCGCGGTGAAGAGAAGATCGAACTGACCACCAAGGAGTTTGCCTTGCTCGATTACTTCATGCGCAATCCCGACCGCGTGCTCACCCGAACGATGATTGCCGAGCATGTCTGGGACTATGACTTCGACCCGATGACCAATGTCATCGACGTGTACGTAAACTACCTGAGAAAGAAAATCGAAAGCGGTCGTGAACCGAAACTGATTCACACAGTTCGCGGCGTCGGGTACGTGATGAAAGTGGAGTAGCTCATGCCCATCCGATCCATCGGCACCAGACTGACCGCTTGGTACACCGGCCTTCTCTTCCTGACCCTGCTTCTCATGGGCGGTATCACCTACGGGTTGCTGGTTTACAGCCTTTCACGCGATATCGACACCTCGCTCAACGGGGTGGCGAAAGTCATGGCCCAGAGAGCCCGGGCGGAGGGCACGGCCGTTTTCCCAGCTGATGTGGATGCGCTCTTCCGTCGCTTCTTCGGCTTCTCGCCACTGGATCGTCACTTTGATTTATTGGATCCACGGGGACAACGGGATCCACGCCGGTCCCGTCCGCGGGAGAACCAGATACCCATCAGCCCCGAAGCGCTGGAGAATGCTTCCCGGGGACTGCCCACCTTCGAGACGGTTGCAAATTCTGGATCCTATCCGGTGAGAATTCTGACCCTGCCGGTGATCGAGGCAGGGCGTGTAGCCAACCTGGTGAGGGTGGGGATGTCGTTGGAAAACATGTACAAGACGCGTCGCCGCTTTCTGCTGATCATGGCCTCTGTGCTCCCCTTCGGTCTGCTGCTTGCCGGCGGGGGAGGGTGGCTGCTGGCCCGCCGTGCGCTCAAACCCGTGGATCAGATGACCCGAACCGCACAGCGCATTGGCGGGGAACACCTGAACGAGCGCTTGCAGGAGGCCGGCAGTGGTGACGAGCTGGACCGGTTGGCAAGGACACTAAACGATATGCTGGGTCGGCTCAACAGGTCTTTTCATCAGATGCGCCAGTTCAGCGCCGATGCTTCCCATGAACTCCAAACCCCCCTGACCATCCTGAAAGGCGAGATGGAAGTCGCTCTCCGTTCGCAGCGCAGCCCGGAGGAATACCAGCGGATACTGAAAAGCGGGCTTGAGGAGATCGATCGGATCAACCATCTGGTAGATGGCCTTCTTCTGCTTGCGCGCGCCGACGCCGGGGTGCTGCGGCTGGACTTGCGGCCGGTTGAGCTGAAAGCCTTTCTGCAGGAGGTCTGCGAGCAGATGCAGGTTGTGGCGGACGATCATTCGATTCACCTTCAGGCGAGATCCATGGAGCCTGTTTCCGTGCGCGCAGATCGAGAGCAGCTCCGAAGACTTTTGCTGAACCTGGTGGACAACGCCATTAAATACACATCCGCCGGCGGCAGCGTCACCCTGTCCCTTGCGTCAGATCGCGACTGGGTATACCTGGCGATCTCCGACACGGGAATCGGTCTTTCAGAAAATGAACGGCAGCGGATTTTCGACCGGTTTCACCGGACCACCGAAACACGCACCATAGACGAGCGCGGCGTCGGTCTGGGACTCAGTATCGCCCTTTCCATCGCCGAGGCCCACGGGGGGCGGATCGATGTAGAAAGCACTCCCGATCAAGGCAGCACGTTTACGGTTGTCCTTCCAGTTAAGCCTTCTTGAATCACCCGCAAAATGGTAATTCCACAACCTGCAGCTTCTTCCTCTTTCTCTTTAGTTCATTAGCGTTTTTTAATGTTCAGTTAACCCCCCTTTAATCTGCAGCCACTACCTTCACTTACGATGTCAGTGAAGAATCGTTTTCATAGCCATGCGTGATCCAAAAAATGCACCCTATCGGGAAAGGAGAACTGAAGATGATTGCCAAACTCAAGCAAATCCTTATCAATGAACGATCGGGAGGGAAGAGATTCCTGTCAGCCGGAATCCCATTTTTCGCGGCCGGTCTTCTGATGGCCGCGGGCCTCAACTGGATTAGCCCATCCGTGGCCGCAGGCGTTGGCGGCGAGTCTGCGGTATCGACTGTTTCAACGCCGGTCATGCCGAGCTCATTTGCCGAGCTGGCGGAAACCCTGAGCCCGACAGTAGTTAACGTCAAGGTGACCAAGATCGAAAAGGCCGCCTTTCCGGAACATCGCATTCCAGAAGGGCACGGTGGGGATTTCTTTGATCGGTTTTTCAGGGATATGCCGCGGATGCCGGAAAACCGCAGGACCCAGGGAGCCGGCTCCGGGGTTATCATCAGCGAAGACGGCTACATTCTCACCAACAACCATGTGGTCGACGGTGCCAAAGAGGTCACCGTTACTTTAGCTGACAAGAAAGAGTACCCGGCCGAGGTCATCGGACTCGATCCCAAAACGGATCTGGCGGTGCTAAAGATCGAAGCAAACAAACCGCTTCCGGCTGCTGCCCTGGGCAACTCTGAAAACGTGAGAGTCGGTGACTGGGTCGTTGCCATCGGCAACCCCTTTGGCCTGAACCATACCGTCACCTCGGGAATCGTCAGCGCCAAGGGACGCGTCATCGGTGCCGGACCTTACGATGACTTCATCCAAACCGATGCCTCCATCAATCCCGGCAATTCCGGCGGTCCCCTGTTCAACATGGGCGGCGAGGTGGTTGGAATCAACACTGCCATCATTCCCCAGGGCCAGGGCATCGGTTTTGCCATTCCGGTCAACACGGCCAAGCCGCTGATCCCCCAGCTGGTATCCGACGGCGAGGTTACCCGCGGATATCTCGGCGTCAATATCCAGTCGATTACCCCGGAACTGGCCAAGGCCCTGGGCGTCGAGAAACGCGACGGCGCCCTGGTGGCCGATGTTACCCCGGGCAGCCCTGCGGATAGCGGCGGTATCCAGCGCAGCGACATCATCATTGCCTACGACGGCAAGGATGTAAAGGATCATCACGTCCTGCCGGCCATGGTTGCAGCCACACCGGTCAATGAAACGGTCACGGTCACGGTGCTGCGCGACGGCAAACAGCGAAAGCTTTCCGTGAAGGTCGGCAAACTGCCGTCGGATTCGGCCAGGCTCGATAAACCGTCTCAGCCGGCAACGGGAAGCTGGGGTCTGCAGCTGCAGGACATGAATCCCATGATCGGGCAGCAATTAGGCCTACAGGCCGACCAGGGAGTCGTTGTCGTCGGCGTCGAGCCGGGAAGTCCGGCACATGCAGCCGGTATCCGGCAGGGGGATGTCATCGTCGAGGTGAATCGCCACCCGGTCAATTCGGTAGACGATGTCAAGGAGAATATCGGCAAATCGAAGGAAAAGGACCGCCTGTTGCTGCTGGTGCAACGGCAAGGTGGAAAGATGTATGTTCCGCTGGAGCAGCAGGGGTAAATCGAAACCATGGGGAGCGGCTGGTTGTTCAGCCGCTCCTCTCTTCTCTCAAAGATGACACGGCTTTCGAATCGGGCTCTTTCTCGGCAGCTCAGCGTCAGCGTCAGGCAGAAACCTACCGGCTCAGCCAGTGGATCAGGCCGGGCAGGTCGGCCAGCCCGATTGTCAGAAAGAGCGTGTCACCGGCATCGTTGATGATATCCCGGGCCCCGAAACTGATGCGCAGCCGGTTGTTGAGCAAATTGGCATGCACGTCCAGTCCGACAGTCGTCTGGTCGCCAACTGCCGGTTTATCCCATTGATAATAGACGGCCGGGGTAATGCCCCATCCGGAGAAAACCGCCAGTGGGACATTGCGCGTAAGGTCCAGGCCGATCGTTCCGTAATTTTCGCGTTCTTTATCCGCACCGGAGCCGAATACTCCACCGGTAAATCCGAACCCGAAGCGAATGCCGGCATTGAAGTATTTGAAACTCAGGGTCGGCTGCCAGAAGATTTGAACGTCGGAATCCAGCAGGTCAAATGCAAACTCGTAGGGGATGATGTTTCGCCAGAACCAGGCTTCGGGTGCGGTCGATGGCGCAAAGGAGAACGTCGGATACTTGTACACCGCGGTTCGAAGCACCAGGGCCCCGGCTCCCATCAGCGCCGTATGGGCGCTTTGCCGCAGTTCAGGGTCGGGTTCGCGGGCCTGGTAAATGGCGTCTGCCTGTTGTTCGAGGTACACCAGACGGGCGGTTGCGCGGTTGATCAGTTCGTGTGTCCAGAACTCCGGATCTTCCATAATCAGGGTTAACAGGGACCGTCCCCCGTCCGATGGCTCGGTGGGCTCGAACCCTTCGGTTTTGAGGTGCTCGAAAAATTCGCGTTCGGTGGACACTACATCTTCCAGCTCCTCCTGGCTTTGACCGTCGCCCGGAACCGATTTGTTGAGGCCTTCGAATATGATGCGGATATCTCGATCTTCCGGCGGCATCGGGTCATAGGCATAGCGCAAACCGCCTTTTTTGCCATATTCCCGCTCGGCCATCCGTGCAAACAGATACCTTCCTTTGGGATTATCCACTACCCCTGAACGGTTGTATAGCGTTTTGCTCAGACGGTCCCGGCAGGTCAACAGTTGGGCTTGCTGGTCCGGGGAGGGAAAATTTCGCGCGCACTGAACATCGGTGATATTGACAATGGCATCGTAGATACCGACAAAGTAGTCGTATTCACGGAACTTGTAGTCAATGAATGCACCAAAGGCACCGAGCAGCTCTCCGGTGATGGCCCCCCCACGACTGGGCACATGCAGCAATCGATCTGAATCGACCGACAAGGCCGAACGCTGGATGTCCCTTTTCAGGTTGTTTCCTTCACCTGCCGTCCTCGTGGAAATATCGACAAGCACATTAGCCAGCTGCTGTCTGAGCCGCGGGGCGTCGATCATGCATTCGGAAACAAAGTCGCGCTCGGCTCCTCCGGAAGCCGGGCGGCATGTCTTGGCCACACGCTTTTTGATCAGGGCGCTGGCAGACAGGGGCGTTCTTACGGGCGCCAACCGGTAAGTGTGGCCAAGTTCCAAAAGCAGTCCGGTGACCCGCAAACGGTCGCTGCATTTCAGCGGGCGGTCAAAATAGGGCAGATCGGAATCACAGTTTATATCGCTCTGGTTGTCATCGATGAGGTCGGCCAGCTTGCCGCTAAGCTGGGCAAGATTCAGTCGCCAGTAGTCACCGGTCAATTCCCGGAAGAGTTCGAATTTGCGAGCGGTTCCGATGGCACCGCCGAGCACCACCAGCTCGGAAGCCAAATTGAAGGTCATTTCGCGGCAGGCTTCCGGGGGATTTTCGCCTTCACAGGCCCGCTGGTTTTCCAACACACGGGTTTCATACCGCTGGCGGTTCGGGTCGATATAGATGTATCTGATCGGCAGGGGCTCTTTTCGGTGCAGCGTGCTCAACTCGGAAAGCTCGCGGGCCAGGCCGATGGGAAGGTTGTCGAACAGACCGCCGTCGGCAAACTCGGCCTCCGCCAGTTCATAGCCATCCGGGCACACCAGCTTGCTGTCGATATCGCGACTTGCTCCCTTCGAAGGTGTGCCGGCACTATCTTCAATTGTTGAGAAAGCCTGTTGCCGGCAATATTGCAGCCGCTTGCGCCCGAAACCGCCGGGAAAGGCACTGGTTGTCAGCAATGCATCTTCGATCTGCTGGTCTGAAACAGCAAACGGCCTGCCATCGACGGGCCAGGGCATTAGAATCATGGCCGGGTCTGTCAGGGACGGGTAATCTTTGGGGTCGAAAAAGAATTCGGCGCTGCCGTCTGCGCGGACGCGCATTTCAAAAGGTATGAAAAAGCGCTGGTTATCCACCGCAACGCCGCTGACTGACATGGTATCGGGTCGAACACGGGTTACCGTGACCCCCAGCGGCAGTTGCAGACCGGGACGAAAGCTGCCCGGCCGGCGCCATTTTTCCCGCAGATCGCGGGAGACCGCCACCAGGTCTTTTCGGGAGAGCAGCGCGTCCACGGGTAAATACAGGGCGGATTCCGGATCTCGGGGCAGCAGCCGGTTCACATCGGGGGTCAGCCACACGTCACGGAAAATATTGTCATCGATTCGATTGGTGAATCCCCCCTCGTTTTCCGGCTTCACTGACCAGGCCAGTGCCGCGAGCACGGTGTTGATACCTCCGGCCGATGTGCCTGCAATGCTGGCGATCTGAATAGGCCGCGGCTCTCCGCCCAGAGACCATTCCTTGGTTATTTCCGCCTGGCGGATCACCTCGATCAAGCCCCATATCAGTCCGGCCTCATAAGCGCCCTTACTGGCCCCGCCGCTGATCGCCAGAGAAAGACGATTCGGGTGTATGTCGGAGGCTGCCGATTGGGCGCCGCACAGCGGCAGCAGGAGCAACAGTTGCACCAGAAACAGAGTGCAAAGCCGGATTTTCATGCAAAGGTCTCCTCGGTGGTTTGGTAAATCGAGCGGCAATGGGAGCAAGCCGCGACGGGAACACAAAAACAAACCGTTCAATTCTTTGCTTCCCCATCAGCCGTTCAGGGGGAAATAAAGCACGAAACTGCCCGATGATCAGGCGTGACGCCTGCAGTTGGCCGGAGACACGGATGGCCGTCGGATAAGGATCCCTTCCAATCACACGGTTCATGTGCACACCGGGGTTATCGAATGCAGCATCATCGACTCGGTGCCCGGCGGTTATCTTCGTCGAACACCGGCACTGTCCCATCGCGCACAATTCGCCATTATGAAACAGGGAAAAATAGGGACGTTCAAAAGATTGTAAGTGTAACAATTAAACGAAAAAACAAAATTATTCAACACAAGGAGAACCGCAGGCTATTATTGTTGCTTATCTTTTCCGAAAAAGGCGGTACAAGGCTCCGTATCCATACATATGGAATCCAGGACCAGCCGGGTCCAGATTGCCGGACGGCTGCCTGGGTGCCGTGCGATCGATCAGGTCGGTTCCATCTATCGGAAATTACATCAATTTAAATAATGGCCTGCTGATATCTGCATTACGAAAAGGAAAATAGTACTTGACCGTGTGCAATAATTTGTCAGATAAGACAGTAAAGCGCAAATATCAACCTTTTATCTTTTCACATCCTGCTTCTATGCAACAGCTGGCCGGATACCGTACGCAGATCCAGAAACGCAACCGACACTGACAACCACACTTCCTCTTCTGCTCGCAACTGCTGAATCTGGCCAACCGGATCGAACAACCCATCCAGGGACACCCTGATCGCTAAGCGGCTTATGCAAGACGTAACGGTAAAAAGCGGAAACGTCGATCAAGCCTCAAATGAAAAAACGGCGCTTGGCGCCGAATAAATGTTCGGTGGATGGAAAGGAGGTGGGCCAATTTGCCGCCCGACGGTTAAACGGGCTGCTCCGCGCTTGTATTCGGCTGAATCGGGTATCGGAATGCTGCGGGATCTGACGCACAATCGATAAGCGGAATGGAGCATACGCCTGTCTCGGTAAATAGGAAATGGTTGGCAGAAACCACATAAAAGGAGGGCTAAAATGAAGTCTAGAAAAACGATATGTTATGTATCGATAATCCTGGCCATTGCCTGTGCATTCCTGCTCATCGAGGCCGAAACTTCCTGGGCCAAATCGATGACCTTGAAGGTTTCTCACCAGTTCGCGGCCGGTGACGTGCGGGACCAGATGGGCCGCGTGTTTGGCGATATGGTTACCAAACGAACCAACGGGGAAATCAAATTTCGTCACTACCCCGCCAAATCCCTGTATAAGCCGAGAGAGCAGTGGGATGCTTTGCGCAAAGGGGCGCTGGATATGTCCTGTTTTCCCCTCGATTACGCATCCGGCAAAGTTCCCCAACTGTCGATTACCCTGATGCCTGCTTCGGTGGCCAACATCCAGCAGGGGCTGACCTGGAGAAACAAGCCGATCGGCAAAAAAATCGAGGACCTGATGCTATCCAATGGTGTTCGAAACCTGGTCTGGGCATGGTTTGACGGAGGAATGGGCAGCAAAATAAGACAAATCAAAGTGCCGGATGACGTGAAAGGGACCAAACTGCGCGCTGCCGGCAAAAAGTTTGAATTCATGATGCGCGAAGCCGGCGCATCGATTACCAGCATGCCGTCCTCGGAAACCTATCATGCGCTCTCCACCGGTGTTCTCGACACCATGATGACCTCTTCGGCCTCTTTTGTTTCCTACCGTCTCTACGAGGTGCTCAAATACATCAATGCGCCCCGGGATTTCTCCATCTGGTATATGGCGGAAAACCTGATCATCTCCGAAAAAACCTGGCAGCGGCTCACACCGGAGCAGCAGAAAATATTCATGGAAGTGGCCGAGTGGATGCACGTAAACTGGATCTACCCGAATTTTAAAACCCTGGTGGACAAGCTGATCGAAGAATACACCAAGGCCGGTGTGGAGATCCATTACATGACGGAAGCCGAATTTAACGCCTGGCTGGAATTTGCCCAAAAGACCGCCTGGAAAAACTTCGCGGAAACCGTGGAGGGTGGACAGGAGCTTCTCGATATGGCAGCGGATGCGATGAAGTAAACACCTGAGCAAATAGCGCAATTTTCATAAACCGTGGTTAGTTGTCCGTGATCGATGAAAGTTTCAAAGCGGACAGCTAACCACGCGCCGTCAATACAAACCCCTTGTAGGAGGTCGCACCGGCGACAACACATTTGCGACCGGCGGCATAACCGTGTCGGGCCGCTTTCGCTTGCCCTGACAACTCTTTGCAACCATAGGATCAGCGCCATGAAACAGCTTGGACGGCTACTAAACCGGGTGATCGATGGATTGACCTACCTCACCGGCTGGACGGCGGCCTTATGCCTTGTCGGTGCCGCCCTTATCGTAACCGAAGCGGTTGTGGTCAGAAAGATACTGCGGATTTCCACCATCTGGCAAATCGAGGCATCGGTGTTTCTGCTGATTTTTACCGTTTTTGCCGGAGCGCCCTTTGTCCAGAAAAATGAACATCACCTCAACGTCGATTTGGTGATCATTCATCTTTCCCCGCGAACACGTGAAATACTGCTTATCATCGTCTCCATCATCACCTGCCTGATCGCGGCTTTGCTGGCATGGTATGCCTGGCCCATGTGGTGGGAGACTGTGGTCGGCAACGAACACTCGGAATCGCTGTGGGGCCCGCCGCTGTGGATTCCGTATCTCTTTCTGCCGCTGGGAATGACCCTGCTGTTTCTGCAGTATACCGTCTACATCAGAGACAAAATCGCGAACCTGAAAAAAGGCGATCTCAAAGAAGAGACCAAACGATTCGAGTTAAAAGACATCGATATGTCCGATACCTGACCAAGATGCAGGGCAGGGCCAAACGAGGATCTGAAACCTAATTTTACTGACCCTGGAAAGGAAAGCCTGCAATGAGCGAAATTGCTCTGGCGGTGCTGTTGTTTGGAAGCGCGTTCGCATTGCTGATCTCCGGGATACCCATCTGGGCCGGGTTGGCAGGCATATCGCTGATCTTCATCCTCATTTTCTCCCCCCACCTGCTATCGACCGTTCCATTTGTGCTGCACGGCAGCATGGACAGTTTCGCGCTGCTGGCCATCCCGCTGTTCATTCTGCTCAGTGCCCCCATCGCAGAATCAGACGCAAGTAAAGACCTGTATGAAACCCTGCACAAATGGCTTTACAAAATACCGGGAGGGCTCGGTATTGCCAACATGATCGGCTGCGGCATCTTTGCCGCCCTGTGCGGTTCCAGCCCGGCGACCGCAGCGGCCATAGGCGGTATCGGAATACCGGAAATGCGCAAGCGGGGGTATTCGCCGGCGTTGAGCACCGGATTGATCGCCCATGCCGGCACCTTCGGTATTCTGATCCCGCCCAGCGTGACCATGATCCTTTACGGGGTGGCCACCGAAACTTCCATCGGCAAGTGTTTCATTGCCGGGGTGATACCGGGGATCCTCGAGATCATTCTCAGCTGTGTCTGGGTCGGCGGTGTTTTCTTCTACCGCAAGATCGTACCGGCCAAACCCGGGGCCATGTACTATATTCAGGACCGGGCCGAGATGGAATCATTTACCTGGAAGGAACGGTTCACCTCCCTGGTTAAGATATTGCCGTTCGTATTGATCATTTTCGGAATCATGGGGTCTTTGTACGGCGGCTGGGCGACTCCCAGCGAGGCCGGCGGTCTGGGAGCCGTTCTTTCCCTGGTTTTTGTAATGGGCATCTATAAGATCTACAAACCCCGGCAGCTCTGGAAAATATTCATAAAGGCGCTGAACGAAAGCAGCATGATACTGATGATCATGGCCGCCGCGCTGTTGTTTGCCTATGTATCATCGGATCTATACGCAACCCAGGCACTGGGAGAACTGATATTACAACTTCCCCTGGGAAAATGGGGCATTGTCATCCTGATCAACATTCTGTTGTTGCTGTTGGGATGCTTTATTCCGCCGGCCGCAGTCATATTGATGGTTGCCCCGCTGCTGCTGCCCATCATAAAGGGATTGGGATTTGACCCGATATGGTTTGCGGTCATCATGACCGTAAACCTTGAAATCGGGCTGGTGACACCGCCGGTGGGACTGAACCTTTACATCGTCAAAAACATTGCACCCGATGTGCCCATGTCCCACGTGCTGCTGGGAGTGATCCCATTTGTAATCATTGAAATCATCGTCATTGTCTGTGTATGCATCTGGCCGGAACTGGCCTTGTGGCTGCCGAACAAGATGATCGGCTAGCATTTGCTATAACCTGCGGCGTGTGAGGCCTTTGGGGAGAATCCACCGATGGACAATGAATCTCTTGCGGAGTGTCTCTCCGCATCTTTTTTAGCCCGGAAAGAAAAGCCGGCGATAACCTTTCTGCGTCACGGCAGCATCGAAACAGCCATCTCCTATGCAGAATTGGAAAATGCTGCCAGTCGAATGGCGAACACCTTTGCGCAGACGGGGGTGGAAAAAGGCGACCGGGTCGTGCTCTTCATTCCGAAATCGGTGATGTTTGTGGTTGCCCATCTGGGGCTTCAAAAGCTTGGCGCCATTTCCGTACCATTGAACCCGGGCTTTAAAAGATCTGAAATGGAGTACCTGCTGAAAGACGCGCAGGCGAAACTGATTTTGTTGGAGCCTGACAAGGAAGCTTTCATAAAGGAGATAGATCCCGAGCTTACCGCGGTTGCCATCGATACCCGAAAACCGTATCAAGAACTCGACATTTTTCACTCCGGCCCGGACGCTTTCACCCAAGCGGGTATCCGACCCGATGACCCGGCCCTGATCGTATATACATCCGGGACAACGGGCAAACCCAAGGGAACGATCCTCACCCAGGCCAATCTGGTGTCTGATGCCCGAAACGTTATCACCATTTGGGAAATCGGTGAATCGGACACCCTGTGCCACGCCCTTCCTCTCTTTCATGTGCACGGTCTGTGTTTTGCCCTGCATACGGCCCTGATTGCCGGGGCCCATGTGCTGATGCTCGATCAATTTTCTCCGCCACAGATCATCGAGTTACTGCGCGCGAAGCAAGGACCCGGTGTCTGCACGGTCTTTATGGCCGTTCCTGCCATGTACGCGAAATTGATGGATTATATCGGCGATACAACCATTGACTTCTCCCACATGCGCCTGTGGACTTCCGGGTCTGCACCACTGCTGGCCCAGGATTTTAGACGCATCCACCAGATATTCGGCAAAGAGCCAGTAGAGCGGGAGGGAATGACAGAAACCGGCATGAATTTTTCCAATCCCCTGAGGGGTAAAAGAAAACCGGGCTCTATCGGCATCCCGCTGCCGGGGCTGAAGGTCCGAATAGTAGATCCTGCGACCGGCGTTGACGTGCAGCCGGGACAAACCGGCGAAATCTGGCTGAAAGGGCCGGCCATCACGCCGGGCTACTGGCAAAAGCCTGAAGAAACGGCCCAAGCTTTTGAGCAGGGTTGGTTTAAAACCGGCGATCTGGGAAACAGCGACGACGACGGGTACTATTATCTTACCGACCGCATCAAACACATCATTATTTCCGGCGGGGAGAACATTTCACCCAAGGAGATTGAAGCCACTATCAATGAGATGGAAGGCGTTGCAGAATCATCCGTGGTGGGCATCGACGACGAAAAATGGGGGGAAAAAGTGGTGGCCGCTGTGGTCAAAACGACCGAATCCGGTGTTACCGCCGAACAGATCCAGTCATACTGTAAAACGAAGCTTCACGACTGGAAATGTCCCAAGCAGGTTATCTTTGTAGAAGAACTGCCCCGCAATACCATGGGCAAGGTGTTAAAAGAAGACGTTCAGAAATTTTTCAGAGTGTCCGCCACCCGGTAACCTGCCGGTTACAGTACAAAAATAAAGAAATCATTCGTTTCCCAACTGTTGCAGCCCTTGGCTGTCATCTAGAGGCTCGTCGGGGTTTTCTTCGTCCAATATTTTGCCTTTCTCCTGCCGACGCTGTCTTTTTTTCTCCTGCTTTTCCTTTCTTTCCAGCTCTTTCTTTCGTTTTTTGAAAGAGTAATGTGATTTTGCCATAAGGTCTCCTCGAGGATTGTCATGATCGGTGGTGGGGAAAAGAAAAGGGCATTCCTCTCAATTCGAAGAATGCCCTTTTACTCGCTAGAAAAGGTTATTTCACAGTGACGTTTGCAGCGGAAGGACCTTTTTGTCCTTGCTCTACGTCAAAAGTTACCTGGTCGCCTTCGTTGAGGGACTTGAAACCGTCTGCGTTGATCGCTGAATGATGAACAAACACATCCGGTCCGTCTTCCTGCTCAATGAAACCGAACCCTTTGCGGTCGCTAAACCACTTAACAGTACCATTGGCCATGATAACATCCTCCTTTCTCAAAATTTTCAACTTCGCCTACTGGAGGATGCCACTTTGACAAACGGGGTATTCCTTCAGAAGAACCGTCCCGCATAATATGCAGGACCTGGTTGAGTTGGTCTAATATAGTATCTAATTCGAAAGAAAGCAAGCTAATTATTTGTTTTTTCTTAAAATAACATTATCCTGCATTTAACCGTGCAATAACGGAACGTTATCGGAACCATGCCGGGTGCCAAATGGATCGGATGCCTTGCGGTTTAATGGTGTTGGCATCACCAGGTGGCCGAACACTCTGATTTTAGCTGAAAAATGGTTGCGGTCATCGCAAATGCGGGATCCGGTTTTCTGCTGTTGTGTTGTGCCTCTGAAATGCCGGTAACAGAGAATCTCGGAGAAAATTTTTTCTGTATCATTTCGTCCGGCCGCACAGCAGCCTTGATGATAAGACAGCTGCACCGGAGGCTGTTGAGCCTTTGATCTTTGAACCTTTTTGGTATACATCCGATAAAGGAAACACGCCCTGGTTTCTGCCGTCAAAAGTGGTACCAAAACCGGGGGCAGGTCATTGTGATGCCCTTCTTTTTTAGGCAAATAATCCAAGATACAAGGTAAAACTTCATGAAGATCACCGACATCCAGGAAAGAACCGTTTCCATCGCCTCTGACATCAGCAACGCATATATCGATTTTTCAAAGATGACCGTATCCGTTGTTGCTGTTTATACCGATGCAGTGATCGACGGCAGCCAGGTGGTCGGTTATGGCTTTAATTCCAATGGTCGATACTCTCAAGGCAGCCTTCTGCGGGAGCGTATCATCCCCAGGATCAGAGAAGCAGATCCGATGGGCTTGCTCGATGATGAAGCCCGAAACCTGGACCCCTTCAAAATGTGGAAGATTATGATGCAAAATGAAAAACCGGGGGGACACGGAGAGCGGTGTGTGGCGGTGGGCGTGATCGACATGGCCGTTTGGGATGTGGTGGCCAAAATCGAAAGAAAGCCGCTTTACCAGCTTCTGGCTGAGCGATTCAGCAACGGTGAATTTCTCGACAAGGTTTTCGTATACGCCGCCGGTGGCTACTATTATCCGGGCAAAGGAGACAATCAACTGCAGGCGGAGATGAAAAGTTATCTGGACCAGGGATACGATACCGTTAAAATGAAAATCGGCCGCAGCGGCCTCGAAGAGGACTTGAGGCGAATCGACGCGGTTCTGGAGGTGGTCGGCGATGCGAACCAGTTGGCGGTCGACGCCAATGGCCGTTTCGATTTAGAAACTGCGATACACTACACTCGGGCGCTTGAGCCTTACGGTTTGAGATGGTTTGAGGAAGCCGGCGACCCCCTTGACTACAAACTGCAGGCCGACCTGACCCGGCATTATAAACATTCCATGGCCACGGGAGAAAATATTTTTTCCCACCAGGATACGCGCAATCTGGTTCGCTACGCGGGCATGCGACCGGAGCTGGACATCCTGCAGATGGATCCGGTCCTTTCTTACGGCCTGGTGGAATACCTGAAGATGGTCGATGTGGTAAAAGAGCAGGGCTTTTCGGCTCAGAATTGCATACCGCATGGCGGGCACCAGTTTGCATTGAATATAGCGGCGGGCCTGGGCCTTGCGGGCAATGAATCTTATCCCGAAGTCTTTGCCCCATTCGGTGGTTTTGCCGATAACACGCCGGTTGAAAACGGGCGCATTGCGTTACCGGATGCACCAGGAGTAGGTTTTGAAGCCAAATCGAGTCTAAATACGCTGTTTAAAAAGCTATTCCATTAAGCCGATACCGCCGATGTTGGCTCCCCCTTTTGGCAGTTTCTCAAAGTTTTCCTGCCCGGCTCAAAACCCCTGTTCTCCTGCCAACGTCTGGGATATGCAAAGGATCCTTGCGGGCTTTGTGAATCTCAATTGTGGAGATAGCACGGTTCGGCCATCGGTAACAGATCGACACTTTTTTGTAGCTGCGTATACGCCTTGCTCGATCTGCACAGAGAATATCGTATGCAATCCTGGACCTGTGAGCTGGCGAGAAGGTGGCATGCACGACTTGCCCATTACAAAGAATCAGGCAATGGTATGAGTTGTGCTGGATCAGCAGGTATCGCCCGGTCACCGATTTGGCTGACAGGGTGGAGTTATCCTGATGGCTCAGCGGCGAGCGCACAACGTCCGCTGCAGTCGCTTGTTGGGCGATGAATCGAGTTTTCCCGGCCGGGGTCGCTTGATCAAACAACGGTCAGGCCGAGAATCGGCTCACCGCGTCTTCGTTCCATTCCACGCCTGTGCCGAAGGCATCGTCAATGATCGCCATGCCGTTCTCAATACGCAGCGGATCGGCCAGAATGGGGTTCCACCAGTCAGCATACTCCAGCCAATGCGCTGTCGGCGTGCAGCACAAGAGGCGCGCACTGATCTCTGGCCAAAGATGGTTGGACACACGCATATTATTTGCGTGTGCAAGTGTTGCGGCCCTGAGCCAACCGCTCACTCCGCCAATCTTCATCACGTCTGGCATTAGAAAGTCCGATGCCTGCGCCTCAATGGCGTGCAGCATGTCCAAGGTTCCCCACCAGTTCTCACCGCACTGGATTGGGGTTCGCGCTTCGCGTGCCACAAGTGCATGCCCGGCATAATCGTGGGCGAGCGTCGGCTCTTCGACCCAGGTGAGGCCCTCGTCGTCGAGAACCCGCAGGCGTTCTACGGCCTCTGTCGGAGTGAGGCACTGGTTGTAGTCCACCATGATGGCCATGTCGTCGCCCGCTGCCTTACGA
>Ga0209536_100000391_pt1 | contig 70050 bp, 49 predicted proteins | sample DeeMarSeWOR28_12_FD_187461 | JGI IMG/M metagenome (GOLD analysis project Ga0209536, IMG submission 187461) | Marine sediment microbial communities from White Oak River estuary, North Carolina - WOR-2-8_12 (SPAdes) (version 2) | ecosystem: Environmental > Aquatic > Marine > Intertidal zone >...
TGTTACCTGAACCGGTACTCATTGTACTGTCCTTCAATGTGACACGCAGCCACATGGTGTCGTTTACTGCTGGCTCCGCTGATACAAATTCGGTAACTATTTCCGTACCCCATTGATTAGTGCCGGTACTTGAACCAGTAAATTTGTTATAGACAATCAGCGTGTTGTCGGTACGTGTTTCATTTACACCATTAATTGCTGCATGCGATTTATCTGAACCAATCACTTTCCCCTGAAAGGAAAAAATATCAATCCGGGGGCTGTTTTTGTCGCCGATCCCAAAAACGGAGCGGCTTATAGGTCTTTTCAGTAGTATGCCATCGCTGATCTGAGCGCCTACAGGCATCCCGCTTGCTTCAAAAAAATCGGCATTGATTGCACCGATAATCCTGTGCCCCTCGGAATCCTTTCGTGCAGCCATGGATGAAGTCTTTTCCAGTGCCCGCAGACGGTCGCCCGCCTTGACACTTTCAAATATCAGCCATGGATTGCTCTTTTCTATCTCCAGCACAAACAGCTGCCAGGGACCGGCATCACGTACTTCATGATATAAGGTAATCCCCGGTCCCACGGGTGTGCTGGTTTTTTTATCAGCTAAAACAGGCTGAAAAATCAGGATCAGAAGAATCAGTACTGAGTTAAGGCCTTTCATAAAAGCCTCCTGTATATTTCTGATACGCTTTCCATTCAAAACTAATTTATTTGCGGAAAAATCTCAAGTACGGTTGAAAAATCGGTTATGATTACATCAGTTATTTTTCTCGAGAGTGGTTAAAATTTTTTCCATATCCAGGTGGGCATCTTCCCATGCACGGACCAGCGACGGTATTTTCACCTGCAATTCCTGATATCTCCGTCCGGCCTCCGCAGCCCTGTTATCCTGCTTATAAAAAGTGGGATCGCTCATTTTTGTTTCAATTTGCTTTTTTTCAGTTTCCAGAACTTCGATCTCCATTTCCAAAGCGCTGATTTTCTCTCTGAGTGCACGACGCATGCCGCTGATACGCTGCCGCTCTTCAGCCTGGATACGTTTTTGCTGTTTACGATTATGGCTGTTTTCATTTTTGTGAGATGCCGGAATATCTGTGCTTTCAGGGCCAGTTCGCTGGTTTTTGAGTTTTAAATAGTCAGAATAATTTCCCTCATATAGTTGCACAGTACCATCATTGATCTCAATGACCCGGGAAACGATACGATCGAGAAAGTAACGGTCATGGGAGATGATCAGCAATGTCCCGTCATATTCCCGCAGCGCTTTTTCGAGCGCTTCCTTTGCCTGTATATCGAGATGATTGGTGGGTTCATCCATGATCAGAAAATTAACCGGTGAAATCAGGATCTTAGCCAGCGAAACACGGGCTTTTTCTCCACCGCTTAGTACCTCAATAGTTTTATCGACGTCTTCACCGGTAAATTGAAATATCCCCAGTACATCCCGAACTCTTGTACGATAAGGATCAGCAGCGGTCTCATAAACTTCCTGATAAACCGTATTTTTAAGGTTGAGCGCTTCCAGCTGATGTTGGGCATAATAGCCCGTGATTACCTGTTCCCCCAAAATAATTTTTCCTTCCTGTGGTATCAGCTGCTCTGTGATCAGACGGGTTAATGTCGTTTTACCGGCACCATTAACGCCTACCAGTGCAAGTTTGTCGCCCCGATAGATATTTAAATCAATCATGCGTAAAACCCAGCTGGTATCATACCGGAAACCTACCGACTTTAATTTACATACATCTTTAAAACCTTTTTTCGGAGCAGTTATGCGAAACCCAAAACTTTTCCCCTCCGGAGGGATTTGCACAGATTCCATTTTAGCGAGCATTTTTATTCTACTCTGTACCTGCGCCGCTTTTGTATTTTTATACCGAAACCGTTCTATAAATCTGGTAATTCGTTCACGTTCCTGCTTTAATTCTCCGGCTTTTTTTAGCAATGATTCACGATCTTGCTGTTTTCTTTCTAAAAAAGACTGATAGTTTCCGGAATAGATCGTCAGCTGTCCACGCCACAACTCGGCGATTTCTTCGGCAAGCCGGTCGATAAAATAACGGTCATGGGAGACAAAAATGATCGTCCCGCGGAAAGTGAGTAGATAATTTTCGAGCCATTCCAGTGATGGCAGATCCAAATGGTTTGTAGGTTCATCGAGCAGCAGCAGATCTGGTTCGGCGACAAGCAAACGGGCGAGATAGGCACGCATTTGCCACCCCCCGCTGAATTTTGACAGCGGAAGATCAAACTGCTGTGGTGTAAATCCAAGACCTGCCAGTATTTTTTTTGCCCGGGTTTCTTGTTCATAGCCGCCCAATAAGCTGAATTCATGCTCCAATTGGCCCATGGCTGAAGTCAAGGTCATATTATCCGGATTTTTTTCGAGATTGATACGGCATTGTTCCATGTTTTCCCGAATAATTGCCAGACGATCATGACCACCTGTTACAAGACTCAAAACGGTCCCTGTTTTGATCACCATCTCCTCCTGGGGCAGATATCCGATCTGAAAGTTTTTGGGCTTCTGGATACTGCCTGTGGTTTTTGGAAGATTTTCCAAGATGATGCGCAATAAAGTGGTTTTTCCGGCACCGTTCGGTCCAACCAGGGCTATCCTTCGTCTGCTGGAGATCGTCCAGTTGATTCCGCTGAAAAGCAGTGATCCTGCGATCTCGAAACCTATATTTTTTAATTGAAGCATTTTTTAATGCAATTTTTCAGGATAATTAAAGACAAATGCTTGAAATTTAAAGTCACAGCCCCCCTTTTGTCACAGATCAAGGGGGGCAGGATGTCCCCAGTTATTTTTCCATCTCTTTCAGGATAGTTTCGATCTCATCCATAATTCTGTTCATTTTCTGCATCGCCATTTCGAATGGTTCATTGGTGGTCATATCGATACCAACTTTTTTGAGTGTTGGAATGGCATATTCGGATTTACCGCTGGACAGGAATGCCAGATATTTATCTACCATGCCCTCTTCACCACGCAACATTTTTTCAGCCAAAACCTGTGATGCCAGATAGGAAGTACTATACTGAAACACATAAAAATTATAGTAGAAATGGGGAATATACGCCCACTCGATGGCATAGACATCGTCAATGGTGGTCACTCCCTGATCATGGCCATAATATTTTTTTAAAATATCGAGATACACTTCACTGAATTTATCACCGGTAAGGGCCTCCCCCTTTTCTGCCATTTCGTGGATGCGCAACTCAAATTCAGCAAACTGAGTCTGGCGGAAAAGAGTCGTCCGGAATCCTTCCAGATAACTGCCCAGCAAGGAAAGCCGCTCTTCCGGTGTGGTCAGACGTTTTAGTTCATGATCTACCAGAATGGCTTCATTCGCAGTAGAAGCGACCTCTGCCAGAAAAATAGGATAATCGGCTTTCGGATAGGGCTGGTTCTTATTTGAATAATAGCTATGCATGGTATGACCCAGTTCATGGGCCAGGGTACTCATCTCCTCATAGCTGTCATTATAATTCATCAGAATATAGGGATGCACATCATAAGCATCACCATCCGAGTATGCACCGGATACTTTACCGGTGGTGGGATAAACATCTATCCAGCGCTCATTAAAAGCACGATCAAGTGTGGCAACATAATCACTTCCGAGAACACCAAGTGCGCTTTTGATCACTTCCGTGGCTTCTTCATACGTATAAGTCAGATCAACCTTCTTGACCAATGAAGGATACATATCATAATAATGAAGCTCCTCGACACCAAGCATTTTTTTACGCAGTTTCAAATAGCGATGTAATGTGGAAAGATTGTTATTGATATTCTCAATTAATTTATGGTACACAGCCACCGGGATATTATTACGGTCAAGGGCACGCTCAAGTGAAGTGTTATACTTACGCACATTCTTATAGAAAATATTTTTTTGGACCTCCCCGTTAAGCTGGGTACCAAAAGTGCGGCGAAATTCAGTCAATCCACCAAAAAACGCTTCGAACACTTTGATCCGGTCTTCACGATTGGGCAGCGCCCGGTAGGTTGTGTAACCTGCCGCATCAAGACGTACTTCTTTCCCATCCGAGAGGATAATGTTTGGACGGGGCAGATCGGCATTGCTTAAAATGCTATAGATGTTCTCTGCCGTTGACGCCATCCTACCGGCCTCGGCTATCACAGATTCTTCGTTCTCACTCAACGTATGCGCTTTACGTCTCCGTATATCATCAATAAATTGTTTATAAAGATCCAGTCCTTTGTCCTCTTTAAAAAAACCTGCCAATTTTTCATCCGGGATGCTCAGAATTTCAGGTTCTATATAGGCAGATTCTTTAACAAACCGGGTTTCCAGCTGATCTGCTTCCTGCTCCATTGCCAGTGATCCTGATTCCCTTTTATCCTGATCGGACATCCTATGCGCATAAACATATACACGGGCAAAATTTTTATGCACATCAAAATAATAATCAAGCGCACTGCGCAGATCAACAGCTGAAGTGCCCAGTTTGCCTTTGAACGACCCGAGTTTTTCAAAACGGGCAGTTATCGCAGTCTTACTGTTTTTCCAGTCATCAACCGAATTGAACAGATCTTTCAGATTCCATTTATACTTCTCAGGAATATCGGCACGTGTTTTCTCTCCATCAGACGCAACTAGCGGTAAAAACAGTATCCCCGCCAAAAACATACTTAGGGGAATTAATTTAAATAGGTTTTTGAAACTCATGGTACCTCCAATTTTTAATGTGATTATAAGACAAAATTAATGATTTTTTATTGTCATGATTTCATAATGAGCGGTCATCAGTAAGTGACAGAGATGAGGGAATCAGCGCGCAAAGGGTCAAAAGAATTGAACCGGAATAAGATTGCGGTCACTAATAAATTAGTCTATTTGCGCATTTACTAATATTTCCTAATCCCCCAAAGGGGTCCTTTGGACTAATTCCCAATTCCTACTTACTGATCCTCTCTATCTCATCCATAATTTCATTCATCTTCCCAATAGTTATCAAGAAAGGTTCATTACTCGTCATATCAATGTCCAGCTTTTGCAATGTTGAAAGCGCATATTCCGAACGACCGCTCGACAAAAACTGTATATAACGTGGAATGATATCCTTCTCCCTGTCAATTATTCTGTGCGCAATGGCCTGGGCTGCCGTGAAAGAGGTACTGTATTGATAAACATAAAAATTGTAATAAAAATGCGGAATATAGGCCCATTCCATGCCATACAGGTCATCAACCACCATAATACCCTGATCATGACCAAAATACTTACGGAAGATATTCAGATAAATATCAGTAAATTCTTCACCGGTGAGTGACTCACCGGCTTCAACCTTTTTGTGAATCGCCAGTTCATATTCTGCAAACTGGGTCTGCCGGAACAGCGTTCCCCGGAATCCCTCAAGGGCCTCACCCAGTAACGACAGGCGCATATCCGGGTTGTCCGTGTGAGCTAACATGTGATTCATAAGCAGGGCTTCGTTGACCGTTGAGGCAACCTCGGCCAGAAAAACAGGATAGTGTGAATTTACATAAGATTGATATTTATTTGAAAAAAAACTGTGCATGGCGTGGCCAAGTTCATGGGCAAGTGTACTGACATCGGAAAATTTTCCTTTATAATTCATCAAAATATAAGGATGGGCATCATAGGCGATCCCTTCCATATACGCGCCTGATTTTTTACCGACCGTGGGATAAACATCAATCCAGCGATCAGAAAAAGACCTCTCCAGAGCGGTCATATATTCCTCTCCAAGAACAGTTAATGATTCTTTTATGAGTGTTTCCGCTTCCGAAAAAGTGTAGGTACGCTCAATTGTCGGAACCAGTGAGGGATAGGTATCGTAGTATTTCAGCTGCTCCACTCTCAGCAATTTTTTACGCAAATCAAAATACCTATGGAGGGTATTCAGATGCTGGTTCACATTTTCCAAAAGTGTTTCATAAACTGATACCGGTATGTTGTTGCGGTCGAGGGAGTATTCCAGGCAACTTTTATATTTGCGAACATTTTTATAAAAAACATTCTTTTTTATCTCACCATAAAGTTGGGTGCCAAAAGTGCGGCAAAATGCCTGCAGGGTCGAGAAGAAAGTTTCGAATACCTTCTTTCGATCTTGGCGAACCGGGCTGATGCGGTACAATGCATAATGGGTGGGATCGAGTCTTATTCTGTTACCGCCGGATAATTTAATTGTCGGATAGGGCAGGTCGGCATTACTGAGAATACGATAACTTTCATGAGCAGTTTCCGACATCAGGCTGGCCTGGGCAATCATTTTTTCTTCTGAAGTGGTGGTGGTGTGATCCCTGCGCCGGTAAATATCATCGATCATCTGACGATAGCCTTCCAGAGCCGGTTTTTCAGTAAAAAAACCTTCCAGTCGCTCACGTGGCAGCTCCAGGATTTCCGGTTCAAAATAGGCAACGACACATTTAAAGCCGGTTTCCAGCTGCATCATTTCCTGTTTCATCCCCAGCGGCTGTGATTCCCGCGTGTCCTGATCCGAAAGCATCATGGCGTAAGCATATAGACGCCTCAAATCCATTTCCACCTGATCGTAAAATTCAAGTGCATCCAGAAAGGTTGATGCATCTCTGGTAAGTCGACCCTGAAATCTTTTAAGCTCTGGGATTCTGCCTTCGAGGGATTTCTTCATATCCCGCCAGACGGTAATGTCCGGATACAAATCCTCTAACCGCCATGTATATCTTTCTTCGATCTGATTGCGGGTAAGTTCCGCCTGTTGTGTCATAAACTCCTGCTGTTCCCTGAAAGAGTTTTTAATTTAAGCAATTATACGATCGGAAAAAATTCTAAACTGCATATCTGAAATACCAAACACCTTTCTGCTAAAAATGTATTTGATAACATGCAACCTGATATTCTTTATCAGGCCTACATAATCTGATATTTCCAATTTTGGATTGGTAATTTTCCCGAATGACATTCCCCTGTGTCAAGCCGGGTCAATAAACCAGCTGTACCAATAATTACTGGAAATACTCCAATGAACTGATTAGCTTTATGAATGCGCTGAATGAACATCGGAGGGATAATGATTTTGTCTGAAAATGCCGGGCAACCAGCCGACCGGCAAAAACTGACCAACATACCCAGATTGATATCTGCCTATTATGTCATGCAACCGGATTACACATTACCGGAACAAAGGATAAGTTTCGGAACTTCCGGCCACCGTGGCAGTTCGCTTGACGCAAACTTCAATGAACATCACGTTCTGGCAATCGTCCAGGCAGTTTGTGAATACAGGCTGAATAATAATATCAGAGGTCCTTTATTTCTCGGCATGGATACCCACGGCTTGTCTGAACCGGCTCATACAACCGCTATTGAGGTCTTTGCCGCAAATCAGGTGCATGTAATGATCCATGCTGATGCCGGATTTACACCAACTCCGGTTATATCTCATGCCATATTGACTTATAACACCCAGCATCCGGACACACCGGCTGATGGTGTGGTTATCACACCCAGTCATAATCCGCCTGAGGATGGCGGATTCAAGTATAATCCTCCGACCGGTGGCCCTGCTGATACACAAATCACAAGTTTGATTGAAAAGCGGGCAAACCAGCTGATTGAACACAATCTGAATGATGTAAAGCGGATACCGTTTGCCAGGGCAATGTTATCCGAATACATTAGACCTTACAATTTTATTACTCCCTATGTCGATGACCTGATTAATATAATTGATATGGATGCCATCTCCGGGGCAGGATTAAAAATCGGTGTTGATCCTATGGGCGGATCTGGTATTGCATTCTGGGAACCGATTGCCGACCGGTACAGACTAAATATACGGGTTGTAAACCGACTGGTCGATCCGACATTTGGCTTTATGACCTATGATAAAGATGGAAAAATCCGCATGGATTGCAGCTCTCCTTATGCCATGGCCGGTCTGGTCGGATTAAAAGACCGCTTCGATATTGCTTTTGGCAATGATCCCGACTACGACCGCCATGGAATTGTTACCCGCAGCACCGGCTTAATGAATCCGAACCATTTCCTGGCTGTGGCTGTATGGTACCTCTTTCAGAACCGGCCGCAATGGCCCGCTGATGCGATGATCGGAAAGACTCTCGTATCCAGTTCAATGATCGATCGTGTCGCCGCGCATCTGAAACGGCCGTTGGCTGAAGTACCGGTGGGTTTTAAGTGGTTTGTCGAGGGTCTATTGAAAAGTACATACGCTTTTGGCGGCGAAGAGAGTGCCGGTGCGGCTTTTTTACGCCATAACGGTCGAGTCTGGACCACCGACAAGGACGGTTTTATTATGGATCTTTTAGCTGCTGAAATCACCGCACGTACCGGAAAAGATCCGGGCGAACATTATAAAATACTCACCGGGCAATTCGGAAATCCCGTATATGAACGAAGAGACGCTCCGGCCAGTAAAAAACAGAAAGATATACTGAAATCCCTTTCTTCTGAGAAAGTAAATGCAGATAAACTCGCTGGCGACCGGATCCTGCATAAGATAACGCGCGCGCCAGGTAATAATGCCCCAATCGGCGGTTTGAAGGTGGTTTCCGAAAATGGCTGGTTTGCAGCACGTCCTTCCGGCACAGAAGATATTTATAAAATTTATGCCGAAAGTTTTATAGATCAAAGCCATTTGAACAGGATCTTTGAAGAAGCCCAGGTTATTGTTGACAAAACAATTTAAAATAATGCTGTACCGGATAAATTCTGCTGATTAACTAAATTATTAGTTGACAAACGAAAGTTTTAGTTTTATATTTTCGCCCATGAGACGACTGACTCCCAAAGAAGAAGAAATCATGCATATCCTGTGGCGGTTGGGGAAAGGGTATGTAAAAAATATCCTGGCAGAACTTCCCTCCCCAAAGCCCTCTTACAACACGATTTCGACTATCGTACGTATTCTGGAAAAAAAGGGTTTTATCGGGCATCGGGCATATGGTAATACATATGAATACTTCCCGCTGATTGAAAAAGAAAAGTACACCCGTCAGTATATGCGATCGATTGTGCGAGATTATTTTGGAAATTCCTATCACGAACTCGTTTCGTTTTTCGCCAGAGATGAAAACATTGATCTCGAAGATTTGGAACAGATGTTGACCAAAATCCGGGAGCAAAGAAAAAATGGCTGAATGGGCGGATTACTTACTGCGCAGTGCTTATGTCTTTGCCGTGTTTTTCGGTTTTTATCTTTTAATGCTGAGACGAAATACATTTTTTACACTGCAGCGGATTTATCTGCTGGCTGTTCCGGTCTTCTCACTCATATTGCCGCTGATTCAAATCTCCCCCAGTATGGGAAAGGAAATTGTTCCACAACTCCATTATATTACATGTACCATTGGCGGGACTTTTGATCAGAGCGGGCACTTAAACAGGCCGTTCGGTTTTTCGCACGAAAAGTGGCTTATAATTATTTATCTGATTCCAACTATTTTTTTGATATGCATGTTCTTAATCCGTCTTTTACGTCTATGCCGAATTTCTGATAATACGATGCATGATAAAACCAGATGGATAAAATTGTATCTATCCTCTGTCATCAGTTCACCCTTTTCGTTTTTCAACCGTGTCTATTGCAAGCCAGAGGACATTGGAAAATCCTATTTTAGGATTATCCTGCTGCATGAGCTGGGGCATATCCGCCAAGGACATTCGCTTGATATTCTGTTCACTGAAGTATATTGCGCCATTCAGTGGTTCAATCCGCTGGTGTGGCTGTATCGTCGTTCGCTGCGCGCGGTGCATGAATATCTAGCCGACACATCTGTACTGAAAGCCGGTATCGATCCGCTGACCTACCAGGAAGAAATCGTCCTGCAGTCTCTCCGAACTTTCAGAAAATCTGTCATCGCACAGGAGTTCACCGGCCGATATCTGAGAAGGAGATTAACCATGATTTCGACAGCAGCATCACCGTCTATAAAAAGACTGAACTTTCTGATTATGGTACCTCTGTGCCTGTATTTTCTTTTTTTATTCAGGAATACACAGGCTCAAGATCCTATTGCAGAATTTAATTTACCACTTACCAAAGGGAGTGTATCCAGTCTCTTTGGCAAACGTATCCATCCGTTGACGGGTAAAACAGTTTTTCACAATGGTATCGATATTGCCGCAAAAAGTGGAACCCCGGTGCTTGCATCTGCAGCCGGTCTGGTGACTGAGACCGGATTGCACGAAAAAGCAGGCAAATACATTATTATAGCCCACACCGACAGTTTCGCCACATTTTATTCCCAACTCTCGGAAATACTTGTTACCCCCAATGATACCGTTAACACCGGCGCAATCATTGGCCGGGTCGGTAATTCGGGCTTGTCGACCGGACCCCACCTGCATTTTGAAATCCGTAAAGGTTCAGTCATCATTAACCCACAGGAGAAAATAGACTTTTCCTCTTTAGTTGAGTAATTTACCGATACAGACTTGTGAAAAACTTTTCTTATTCTTATTAAGGTGCCGATTTAATCGGGAGAAGCTTCAATTATTGCAAGAGATTGCTTTGGCTCCCGACCGGATCTCTGTCCCGACATTGTCAGTATCGTAATGACCGTAAAAAGTCTTATTTTTCAGGATTCTCATATAATTTATTCCACAGATACCAGAAATATTTGTAAAATATTTATAGTTTACACCTCTGTAAATTTGACCAGAAGGAGGAATACCAATGCAAAAATTCAGGATTTTTATGTTTCTGACTTTCTTTACTATCAGCACTTTAATCGATTCAGCAATGGCACAGAAATTACAAACCCCTGCGCCCAGCCCCAAAGCCGCCCTGACCCAGGATGTGGGTGTGATGGAAGTTACCATTTCCTATTCACGTCCCGGTGTAAAAGGCCGTGAAATATTCGGGGGACTTGTACCATATGGCGAGTTGTGGCGTACCGGAGCAAATGCCTCAACAACACTCAAATTTACCGACGATGTTACACTTAACGGGAATCCTGTACCGGCCGGAGAATATGCTTTGTTTACAATTCCGGAAACCAATGAATGGGAAATCATAATAAGCAAGAATATTGGCTGGGGGACAAACGATTACAAAAAAGAGGACGATGTTGCGCGCTTCAAAGTAAAATCCGGTACACTGACCAATCCTGTGGAGCGGTTCACGATAGCACTGGCTGATATTACCGATAATTCTGCGATGTTTGTACTTACCTGGGATCGCACCAAGGTCACTTTTAAAATGGAAACGGATACCGATGGCAGGGTTATGAAACAGATAGATGAGATCATGCAGAATCCACCGGCAGACGATGCGGGTGTATTCAGTGCCGCGGCCCGCTATTATTTTGATAACGGGAAAGATCTTAAAAAAGCCCTTGCCTGGATTAATAAATCGCTCGAAATCAAAAGTGATGCCTATTGGAATGTCCGGTTAAAATCCCAGATACAGGCCGGTTTAGGCGATTATGCCGGTGCTATTACCACGGCACAGGAGAGTATGAAGCAGGCCGAAGCCGCAGGTAACAAGCAGTATGTTAAGTTCAATCAGGAAGCCATCGCCGAGTGGGAAAAGATGAAATAAAACTGTTAATAATATTTATTTCGGTTTTCAACCCTGGTTATTATCATGATGGTAGTAGTCAGGGTTTTTTGATTTAAAATGCACTTCCCTGATCCTCTTCCGCAGACGATAAATTTGTCCAAACAGAATAGGTCAAGTTGCCTTAACACAAAGAATCTCTGTGCGATTTCTTATTTATCTTAATCCTGAAATCATGTTCTGCCATTACTCTTATAATGGCAACGTATCTTTCCATTTAAAAATTGTCATTGTCAGCGGAATTTATTTTTCTACTTTGGACATTAGAATATATATTGTTATACTTTATCAAACGGAAGTATCATACGCACTTTAATTTTAAAAGTATTGTTATTGCGATCAGAGAATATATTGTCGGAAATGAGAAATCTTAGCCATGTTCTTTAGAATTATATCTTTTCTCTTTATCATCCTGAGCCTGGCATTCAGCCAGCGGGCCGGATCGAATATCAGTATCGGTAGATCGCTAATCATTCCCTCAAAAACTCTGAACGAAGAACGTTCGGTCGACATCTATCTACCGCCAAGATATAATATCACCAATGAACGATACCCGGTGGTTGTTTTGCTTGACGGCTCACAGCATTATCTTCATACAATCGGTTCTGCCAGCTTCCTGGCGGGTATCGGACGAATTCCCCATATGATCATTGCCGGTATTCCAAACACGGACCGTAATCGTGATTTCACCCCTACAAAATCGCCCCAGTTCCCGACAAGTGGTGGTGCTGAAAAATTCATCAGCTTTATGCGCAATGAATTATTGCCCTATCTGGACCGGAATTTCCGAACTGCCCCGTTCCGGATATTGATTGGTCATTCGCTGTGCGGAATGTTCACTCTGTATCAGCTGCATAAACACGGCGACTTGTTCCAGGGTTATATTGCTATTAGTCCATATGTGATGTACAATGATTTTTTTCTGTTAAAGATGATCGAAAGAAAAGATAGTCTGCCGTTTTACCCCGGCAATCGCTTCCTGTACATAACTGTTGGCGATGAACCGGAATATATGGAAGCACTGGAAAGACTGAAAAGACAACTACCTTCCTCATCTTCGCAAAGTTTGACATGGCATATAAAACATTATTCCGAAGAATATCACAATTCTTTACCCCTGCTGGCGATTCCGGACGGGCTATCCTATATTTTCAATGACTGGCCGATTCCGGATTCGCTTTCAAATCAGGGTCTGGATGCCATTATTGCCCACTATGAAAAATTTTCGGAGCGACACGGGTATTCACAGACGGTTCCGGAGACACAGCTAAATATTCTGGCCTACCGGACTATCACAGATGGTCCGATCGCTGAAGCCCTTCGGATGTTTCGCTATAACGTTGAATTATATCCTGAATCTCCTAATGTATATGATAGCCTGGGTGAGGGACTGGAAGCCGCCGGACTGCTGGCCGAAGCAGCCGAACAGTACCGGATTGCGATTGAAAAGGGAGGGAAACAGTCGGATGGAAACCTTCCGGTATATGAGGAACACCTGAAAAGGGTGCTTGAAAAGATAGGACAATGATGTGTTCCGGGAATGGAATATACGACCTTTTACGCTTTGGAAGGATTATCGGATGTTATCGCCAGATAATTCTTAAATTTATCCAACTGCCGATATTCACCAATAACGCCGATAAGGTCAATATTTTGAAAGACAAAATCTGTTTCCGGATTTGGGAAGAACTGATCATCACGGATGATTGCGACAATGGAAATTCCTGTTTCCTTACGTACGTGCAATTTGCCTATACTACTTCCGATAAAATGACTATTTTCTGGAACATTGAACCAACGTAAATCCAATCCCCTAGAGACACTTTTAAGTTTTGCAATGGTACGATAGTATTGTTCCGAATTGTACAGTGGTGCATACAACTCTTTGTGCACGATATCGGTGAAATCGTGAATTTTTCTCAACGGTGTGTTGAGATGGATTAAAACCTGGCGGGTAAGTTCAAGGCTGACCTCAAAATCAGGCTGGACAACTTCATATACCCCCTTCTCGTGCAGCGCATACATATGTTCTGTGCTGATGGCCCGGGCTACAATGCTGAGATTTTTGTTTATCACCCGAACATGATCTACAATTGAACCTGAATTTACGACGGATGGGGTGGTTATGATCAGTAATCTTGCTGTACTGATTTTTGCCGCCTCCAGAACAACCGGCTGGGTCGCATCACCATATATGATCGGAATCCCTTCTTTTTTAGCCTGTTCAACCCGGTGATGATCCATCTCGATCACCACAAACAACAGATCAAGACGCTGCATGATTTTGGCCAGATTACTGCCAACCTGACCGCCGCCGGCAATAACGATGTGCTCTTTTAATCCCGAATCGGGAATATTCATGGTTTCCAGCGGCTCCCTGGATGGCAGGTGTTTTTTAAGCGCGTACAGGGGTGAAGCAAGACCTGAAACAAATGGTGTAAAGAACATTGTCACAATAGCTGTTGTGAGTACAAGTGCATACAATTCGGCATCAATCGAACCGCTATTGAGTCCTACCCGTGCCAGAACAAAGGAGAACTCACCCACCTGAAACAGACCGAGTCCAACAGCAAGCGGAATGATGTTTCCGTAGCCGAACAATCGGCTCATTACGGTTAAAATAATACCCTTGCCGAAAATCACCAGCACGATCAGGATCACGATAATCTTTAAATGAGAAATTAAGAACGATACGTCGAGAAGCATACCGGCTGAAGTAAAAAAAAGCAATCCGAAGATATCGCGCAGCGGAATAATATCGCTCAGAGCCTGATATCCGTAATCTGACTCACTCAGGACCATACCAACCACAAATGCCCCAAGGGCGAATGACAGTCCAAACAGGTGTGTTCCGTAGCCGACTCCCAGACCAAGTGCGGTAATAGTCAACAGAAAAAATTCACGGGAGTTCCAGCGCATAATATATCTCATCAGAGCCGGGATCAATTTTGTCCCGAGGACAATAATCAAAATCAGGAAAACAAATGCTTTCAGGAAGGCAAAAGCCAGAACCGGTATTCCCGCTTTGAGGTCGTTTAATTGTGGCAGAATGATCATCATGGGTACAATAGCTAAATCCTGTACGATCAGGATACCGATCATTACCCGGCTTGATAATGTTCCAAGAAGCCCCCTGCTCATAAGGGTCTTCAATACGACCATCGTACTGGACAACGATATCAGGGCGCCAAACCAGAGTGCATGTTGCCAGTTCCATCCGAACATCCGACCGATAAGGTACCCATATAGAATCGTTAAGATCATTTGAATCGGTGTGCCGAACAGTGCAATCTTGCGCACTGACTTCAGTTCACTAAATGAGAATTCCAGGCCCAGCGCAAAGAGGAGCAAAGCAACACCGATTTCAGCCAGCATTTCAATATCATGGATGTCCGAAACCGGGATAACACCCATATGCGGGCCGACGAGAATACCGGCCAGGATATATCCCAGAATAAGCGGTTGCCTGGCCAGATTGGCAATATAGGCTCCCACCAGTCCAACCAGAACGATAATGACGATATCAGCTGCAATGCCCAATTATTTCGCCACCTCTTACTTGATCATCAAATTGTATCCGGAACCGCCAGAATTCCCGGCATAAAATTATGTTCTATAAAAGCATTTACAATATCTGATAAACTCCGGTACACCGGATCATTTCCCGGATAATTTTTTCGATCCGTGTTCATCCCTGGCTCATAACAGTTTCTCAGGCCGTATCCGTTAAGCCGGCAACTTCAGACATCAAAGAAAGTACTTTCTCATGCTGACGATCGGTATCGTACTCTCTTTTCGCTTTATCCTCACCTGCCCTCGCAAGACGATGACGCAACTCCGGATCACGTTCCACCCTTTCAATTGCATCGGCCAGAGAAACGGCATCCTTGGTCTTAAACAATAATCCTGTTTTTTCATGATCGATTATCTCCAGGACGCCTCCGGCGTTGCTTCCAATTACAGGAATACCCAGCGACATCGCCTCAACCAGCACGAGGCCAAATGTTTCCACATGAGTGGTCAGCACAAGCACATCGAAGCATTGCATGAGTGCATGCGGTTTGTCGGTGAAATCGATAAAACGAATGCGATCCGCTATACCCGCATCTACCACCTTTTGTTTCAGTTGAATAAGATAGTTTTCATCCATTGCATGACCGACCATCACACCCACAACATAAATCCCCTTATGCTTCAATATGGTTATGGCGTCAATCAGAAGATACTGCGCCTTGTACCAATCAATTCTTCCCACGAGACCTACGGTAAATTTAGAGCCAAGCTGGTATTTATCCTTGATTGAATGTATCTCTTCCGGTTTCAGCTTCTGCGCGGGACGTACCCCGTAATATATCTGGACTACTTTTCCTCTGCTTAAGGACAGGTTTTCCTTAGCCTGTTGTTCGATCTGTTTAGTGATTGCGATGAACCGGTCAAGCGCACGATATATGAACCAGTGATACGGATCCCGCTTTTTCCCGGGAACCATCATCTGGCGGGTATGTATAAGAACAATCCGGCGGCTACTCAATATTTTTGCCAGTGCTGTTATAAATAGATCATTTTTCCAGTGTACATGAACGAGATCGATTCCATTTGCTTCAATGAATCTGACAAGCCTTCGGGCATAGAAAAATGAGCGGAGACCTGAGGAATGGCGGTAATAAAGCGTGGTAACCTTCAAATCTTTGAGCGCACAGTCGAGCCTGCTATTAACACGCAAAGCCAGATAGAGAGATATATCCCGACGGTTGTGCAACCAGCGTGAGAAATCGCGCATATATAACTCCAGACCGCCGAAGTCGGGAGAGAGACAGAATTCAAGGATCTTCATATATACTACACTTTTGGGGGGATGCCGAGCATTTTACAGGCAGCACGGCAAATCCTCTCAGAATTCGGCAGTACTTGCAGTTCACGTTCATGGGAATAAGGAATGGTCGTTTCAGTCGCAATTCGTTGATATTTAAATTGCAGATTATTTTCCAGACAAACCGCTGCGATCTCACCGGTAAGGCCAAATCGAAGATAATCCTCATCAATAACCAGCAAACGGCCTGTTTTACTGACCGAGGCACAAATCGTATCCTGGTCCAACGGCTGAACGGTCCTGAGATCGATTACTTCACAATCGATCTTCTCATGCGCCAGTTCTCCAGCTGCTTCCAGGGCCCTGTGAACGCCCACACCTAAAGAAACCATTGTTAAATCTGCTCCTTCTTTGCAAATTCGGGCTTTCCCTAAGGGAATATTTACCGGAGAGACGGAAACTTTTCCCAAAGCTCCTGCCGCCGGAACATTGAACTCCACCGTATTTCTGCCCCCTTTACCCATAAATTCCAGCCAATAATCCGCCAACAGTTTATGTTCCAGGTAAATAACCGGATTTTCATCCTCGATAGCACTGAACATCAATCCGGCCGCATCTTCAGGATTTGAAGGCACAACTACAGAAATTCCCGGAATATGTGCCAGCCACCCCCAGAGACTTTGCATATGCTGTCCACCGTCACCATAACCACCGCCACAGGCCGTCCGTATGACAATCGGGGCATTCCATCTGCCGCCTGAAAACGCCCTGATTTTTGCGGCATGGTTCAGAATGCTATCCATTGCCACTGCTATAAAATCGACGATCATGACCTCGACAATCGGACGCATACCCGCCATTGCCGCATGGATTGCCGCACTTACAAACGCGGCTTCACTGATCGGTGCCGCAAGTACCCGGTCAGTACCGAAGCGGGCGGTGAGATTAACCCGGATCATCTGCACATCTTCGCCGATAATAATGATCCTGGGATCCTTCGCCATGGCGAAAGCCAGTGCATCTTCTATTGCCTGGGCAAAGGTTTTTTGTCGCATATTTTATGTCTCAGTTGCCGTTGCCTGGATAACCAGTGTATCTATTTCCTGTTCGATTGCACGTTCTATATTCTCGATCTCCTGACCTGGGATCGCTAATTTTTCCCGCAAAATGCGAACCGGATCCTTTTTTTTCAAGGAATCGGCCCGTATATGATCCAGCATAGCCGAACCAATCCCATGTATTGCGTTTGTGCGATTTTTAATATTTGCACCCTGAAGATGCAGGATTGATTTAACTAGTGGACCGCCGAGCTCTTGTATTTTCTTAAATGGCCTCCGCCCCAGTTGAATCAATGGATCACCCAGGAAATGTCCTTCAAGATGCACACAGTGGGCCTGGATAAATGCCGGAACATTTTGCCGGCGAATTTTATCAATTACCTTGCCGGCTGTCTCCCATACCTCGGCCACCGAACTTCCGTCAATCTCATCCCCTGACATACCGAATGCGCGGACCCGGTCGATAATTTTCCCGCCGGTAACCGTTTCAGACCGGGTGGTAATCGACCACTGATTATCTTTACAGACAAATAGTACCGGCAGCTGCCAGGCTGCCGCAAGGTTGCATGATTCCATCAACATACCCTGATTTATTGCCCCTTCACCAAAGTAACTCACGGCGATTTTTCCTCTGCGCAGGTAACGTGCAGCCAGCGCAAACCCAGCAGCCGCAGGGCCGGTGGCCCCAACAATTCCCGATGATGCGGCAAGAAAATCAGGTTCGAACAGATGCATATGTCCCCCCTGACCACCGCACAGACCGTCGGATTTACCCAGCAATTCCTTCATCAGAGATAATGGTTCCACACCGCGCATCAATAGAGGGGCGGTTCCGCGATGATCAAGCGCCAGGGCATCGCCATCTCTCAGATGGTCATTGATTCCGGCACAGATGGCTTCCTCTCCCATTGACAGATGCATTTCCCCGGAGATCTTGCCCTGCTGCCAGAGAGCGGCCACTGCCTGCTCGAAATAACGGCTATGGTACATTTTCCGGTAAAGTTTTACCAAATCCAACGGCAAAGCGGTTATCCTCTATCCAAAACTTCAGGATTGACCAGATTCGGCGGACGTTGATTTTTATACATTGCGATTATGTTTTCGCTCGCCATCCTGGCCATTCTGTCGCGTGTTTCGACCGTTCCGCTGGCAATATGCGGAAGCAACACGACGTTTGGCAAATCAATAAGACCGGGAGTTATTTGCGGCTCATTTTCATACACATCCAATCCTGCTCCTGCCAGTTTTTTCAGCCTGAGAGCCTTAAGTAATGCCTGTTCATCAACCACCGGTCCACGTGATGTGTTGATCAGAAATGCACCCGGTTTCATCCAGCCCAATCGCTCATCATTGAGCAGATGATGCGTGACCTCATTTAAGGGAACATGCAGACTGACATAATCCGACTGGCTGAGCAGTTTTTCCAGTGCGGCCTTTTCAGCACCATATTTTTTTTCGATGGTTGTATTCCTTATAGGATCGGAATACAGTATTTTCATATCAAATCCTGCTGCGCGTTTCGCTACCGCCTGGCCAATCCTGCCGGCGCCGATAATGCCCAAGGTTTTACCGGTTATATCGGCTCCCAAAAGGAGCATCGGCTCCCAACCCCTGAATGATCCCCGGCGGGTAAATGCATCGGCTTCCACAATGCGCTTTGCTACCGCAAGCATTAGTGTTATTGCCATATCCGCCGTGGTTTCTGTCAATACGCCAGGCGTATTGGATACTGCTATGCCCCGACGGTTACAGGAAGTAATATCGATGTTATTATAACCAACCGCATAGTTGGCAATAATTTTTAAATTTGCCGCCCGATCGATCAGATGACTGTCTATGGTATCGGTCAGCAGACAGAGGAGAGCATCCGCATGACCAATCTGATCAGCTAATAATCGGTATGAATTTATATATTCAGACGATAAAATTTCTATCTGCAGACCGTTTTCTCTGAGTATATCGAATCCTGCTTCCGGTATTTTGTGGGTTATAATCACCTTCCACGGCATTATCTCAGATCCCTCTAAACGCTTACCGGCAAATTAGTAATTACGCACCGATAATGCAAAATGTCGTGCTTCCCCATAAGGTTATTTTTTCGTAACATTATGTAAATTTCCCGTATATTTAATTATCCGTTAAGTGATACCTATATGACAGACCGAGCACACATCTGGCAGGCCAAAATCAGATCTGCCTTTAAAGAAATAAATCTGAATCAGCTGAAACCGGCAAGGCTCTTATTTTTATTGGGCGGATGGCTGGTGTCATTTTATCTGTTCTTCATCGCCATCGAAACCGATACCAACTGGAAATCGGTGTGGCTGCTTTTCAATGCTTATTTCTGGTTTCGCAGCAACAAATATCTTCTCAATACATTGCGATTGCGAACCGAATACCTTCTGGCCCTGATTCTGCTATGTTATATACCCGCCTACATCTACCTGAACTTTCGTTTACTACGCGCCGTAAACATGGGGCTCGATCCGGTCTCCGACATTTTCCAGGCGATTCTGATTTACCTGCTGGGGCTGCTTTTTATCATCAATCACACTTCTAATCGAGATATATTATTCAGCACTACTCCGACCTCCTTTCCATATCATCAGCGTACCTTGGTCTTCTATTTTTTTCTGGGCTGGCTGGCATTGTTTCTGCTCGGGTCGGGTGAAAAATTCTATTATTATCTTCTCGAGATTTTTATTCTGCTTGCTTTGCTGAATAAGACCACCTGGCTGGAAAAACTGACTCGGCGTGAGTTATGGATATACTTCTTCATTTTTTTATTTATCTTCAACCTGATCCATGATCCGGCCGGTTTTGAACGCTTTAATAAAATCAATTACAGTCAGATCACCACCTGGTATATTATTCCCTTTTATGTCCACTTGCTGATAAAACTTTACTTCCTGGCATTGCTGATCAAAGTGCCGGCAGTGCTCATCTATAATCATGCCAGTCTTGCCCGGAAGCTGCGCATTGCCAGTTTGTTCCAATCGAGCATTCCGCAGTTTATTCAGTTCCTTTTTCTGATCATTATCTTTTTCTTTTTTGTGGCCGGATGGCAGGCTGAAAATGTAAAAAAAAGCATGCGCCACATCACAGATTCTTCTATAAGCGGACATTATACCAATAATATCCGATATTATCATTTTCCGGGAACCGGTGCGAGAATGCCGGTAAGCATCCCCGGGTATATGCCTATTAACCTTCCAGCCGGTCTTCCTGAATATGCTGTCATCAGAATTGCCCGGCAAAATCAAGTGGAGAACTTCCGGATCGCTGCCCAGGATTATTTTTTGCTACATGCCCGGGAAGATGATCTATTCTTGTTCCCGCTGGACAAGCAATTTGCCCACATCCTTTCTCAGGAATTATCAATTATCGCCGGAAGCGGGGTGATCATGTATCCTTTTCGCCCAAGGGAATGGCAAAATTTTATTTATGACTTCGATCTGATCCAGGAGAACACAGCAATCAGGATATACCCTTTCGGATTTCTTTCGCTCAATGAATCCTGGACCATCTCCGCACCGATCGGTGATGCGGATCAGGACAGTTCCCAGGGTGGGATTGTTATATTTGGAAACGATCAGTGGGTTGCTGGACGTGTATTTATTCCGATATTGAATGCCGCCGGTCAGGATCCTTTTTTTGCTTTCGATGTGTATGTCCGGCCAACTTTCGCATTTGTAGATTCCGCCATGTTCAGGATCTTTACCGCACTGGTAATTTTATATCTGTTGTTGAACATTTTTGTCATTGGCCGCCTGGGCAAATTCGGAACGGATATTCATACGCTGATCGTACAAAAATTTGAACTGCTTAAACGGGGCATCCGACAAATCGCTACCGGCAATCTGGATTATAAATTCAAAATCAGCGGTGAAGATGAATTTGTTGAGCTGGCAGGTCATTTCAACGAAATGGGTGAAAAATTGAAAAAAACCATTGCCGATGCCCGGGATCACGAGCGTCTTGATCATGAGCTAAAGATCGCCCGGCAGGTTCAGCAAAGCCTGTTACCCTCCGGATTACCCCTTGTCCGTGGTTACCAGATTGCCGCATCGTTGACCACCGCCAACGAGATCGGCGGAGATTTTTACGATATTCTTCCATTGGATAAGCAGCGGTATTTGTTTACGATAGGCGATGTTTCCGGAAAAGGATCTTCTGCGGCATTTTATATGGCGCAATTTATCAGTTTGCTGCGTTTTTCACCCCAGTTTACCGATCACCCGGCTGAAATCGCTAAGCGTCTCAATGACTATTTTGCTAATCAGATCATAGACCGGCAGATTTTTATCACCGCAATTATCGGAATTTTGGATTATAAGCAGAATTTTGTAAAATTCATCCGTGCAGGACATACGCCACCGATTATAATTCCACCCGATGAAGCAAAAGATATCCGCGAAATCGAAAGTGAAGGTTTGGGCATCGGTTTAACGCGAACAGAAACCACGTTTAAAAAATCGCTGCAGGAAAAGACGGTCAATATCAAGCCGGGTGATATTGTTGTCTTTTACACCGATGGCGTTATCGAGGCTGCCCGTGAAAAAGTTCCAGAAGGAAAAACGATGAAAACATTTGGTGAGGAATCTTTCAGGACAATTTTAAGGTCACTCAAAGATCGATCTGCGGATGAAGTGCTGAAAAAAGTACAGGGAGAACTCGCTGCCTTTTATCGGAATACGTCTCCGATAGATGATTATACACTGTTTATTATCCGGCGTGATCGGTAGAATAAAATTTTATGGCAGGAAACAGTTTCGGACAGATCTTTCGTATAACGACTGCCGGGGAAAGTCACGGACCGGCAAACCTAGTCATCATTGATGGGGTACCTGCCGGTATTCTCCTGAAAACAGAGGATTTTATACCGGATCTGACACGTCGCCGTCCGGGCCAATCCAGAATCACGACACAACGGAACGAGTCGGATATACCGGAAATTCTTTCAGGTACCTTTAAGGAGCACACGACTGGAACTGCCCTGGCGATTATGGTTATAAACCGTGACACGCGGTCTGCTGATTATGCGGCAATAAAAGATATTTACCGACCCGGTCACGCTGATTATACCTTTAACGCTAAATATGGCAGGCGTGACTATCGCGGCGGTGGTCGGTCAAGCGCGCGTGAAACTGTATCCCGTGTTATTGCAGGAACCGTTGCCCGAAAAGTATTGTCTCATCTGGGTTACCGGATCAACATCAATGGATTTGTGATCCAAATCGGCAACATAGTGGCGCAAATCAACCGTCCTGAAAAGGTGACCCGCGCAGATGTGGAGGCCAACATTGTCCGCTGTCCGGACCCCTATGCGGCCCAGAAAATGATCGCTCTGATAGAAGAGATTCGGGCACAGAAAGATTCAATCGGTGGTGTTGCCGAAATTGTCGCCACCGGGGTTCCTGCCGGATTGGGTGAACCTGTTTTTGATAAACTCAAGGCCGAGCTCGGCAAAGCGATGTTCAGTCTTCCTGCGGTGACAGGTGTCGAGTTTGGTTCAGGCTTTAATGCTGCCAGATTACGCGGTAGTGAGCATAACGATCTGTTTTATAAAAAGGGTAACAAAATACTAACCCGTACCAACAATCACGGAGGTATACTGGGGGGTATTTCAAGTGGAATGCCGATTATACTGCGCTGCGCGGTAAAACCCACCAGTTCTATCGCTCACGAACAGGCGACCGTGAGTTCCACAGGGAAGGCCACAACAATTTCCACCAAAGGGCGGCACGATCCGTGCCTTCTTCCCCGCTTTATCCCTATTGCTGAAGCGATGGTTGCCATCGTTCTCGCCGATCATGCCCTGCGGCAGCGGGCGCAGCAGGGCAAATAATTTCTTTAGTGTACCCATTCGGGTAATATGTTCCAGTCAATGTCAAAAATGGCCGGCGCCGTAGTTGACAGAAATAGTGCGATGAGGATAAGTCCCAGCAGATTCATGATAAGTCCGATTTTCACCATGTCTCTGATGCGAATATAACCGCTGCCGAATACAATCGCATTCGGGGGTGTAGCCACAGGCAGCATAAAAGCCGTGGATGATGATATAGTGGCAGGGATCATCAGCAGTAAAGGATTTAAATCGATGGCGACCGCCAGACCGGCAACGATCGGAAGAATTGTCGACGCCATTGCAGTATTTGAAGCAAACTCCGTTGTAAACGTTGTTGTTGCACTGATGATCAGGATAATGGCCATAACGGGCAGGAAACTGAAGGTACTGAGTTGTTCTCCCAGCCAGCTGGTCAGACCGGAATTCTGAAAACCGCTGGCCAGGGCAAAACCACCACCAAAGAGTAAAAGTATCCCCCATGGTATTCGTTGTGCGCAGGACCAATCCATCAAAAACGTCTGTTTTTCCGCCTGTTTTTCAGCCGGTATAAGGAACGTGGTCAACGCCATCAAAATTGCCACCGTGCTGTCAGTAATATAGTCTTCCAGACCGAAAAGTGTTGTCCATCCGGGGATGTCGAAAAAACCCAGATTAATATCAGACCGGAACATCCAGAGCAAAGCGGTTATGACAAACACAGCCAGAGTATATTTCTCCGGCCGCGACATTGGCCCGAGCTTATTAAGTTCCGAACGGATAACACTTTTATCCATTTTCTTTTTGGCAACTTTGACAGGCGCGGCAATATATACCAGATACAGCCAGGAAAGGGGAAGGAAGACCGCTGAAAACGGTAAAGCAAAAAGCATCCACTGCAAAAAACTGATTTCTGGCGCACCTGGAAAATTTGCTCTCAGCACGCCGATAAAAACCACATTCGGAGGTGTTCCGATCAGGGTGCTTATGCCTCCGATACTGGATGCATACGCAATACCTAACATGAGGGCAAGTGCAAAATTGTTCTGTCCCAAAACAAATGTATCTTCATTCGTTTCGGAAAACTGGGAAATTACCGCCAGGCCGATCGGAATCATCATCATAGCGGTTGCGGTGTTTGATATCCACATGGAAAGAAAAGCGCTGGCAATCATAAATCCCAGGATTACAAACCGTTTGTTACTACCTATAAGATTGATCAGACGCAGGGCAATTCTCCGGTGCAACTGCCATTTTTCGATAGTGAGCGCGATTATAAATCCTCCGAGAAACAGGAAGACGAGATGGTGCCCGTAGTTTATCGTGACCTCTGCCGTATTCATAATTTTCATTACGGGGAAAAGAAAAATCGGCAATAAAGCGGTTGCTGGAATCGGGATGGCCTCTGTAATCCACCATACGGCCATCAGGATCGTAACTGCAGCCATCCGCTGAGCAGCTGCAGGCATTACGGCGTACGGAATAAAAATCAAAATTGCCGTAAAACCGGCAATCCCTAGAAAAAATCCACCAAAATTACGAATAAAAGGCCGTTTTAATTTCAATTTATCTACCAGTGAAGGCTTACCGTCAAATATAGACCAGCCGACAAAAAAATACAATCGTTATATATGACTGCTCACATTCCAAAGGTTCTTTGTGTAGTTTATTTCCCCTTATCAACTGCCTATATCATCTTTCGAATAATTCATTCGAGAAATACGTAAAGATTCTAATTTTCAGCTGTACCGAATTATCTGTGTGTCTTGTAACATTGAGTTGTTTTTATCCGTAAATTGACATGTTAATTCAGGAACCTGAAAGTGCTGGCAATAGAAACAAACGGATTGACAAAATATTACAGCAGGGGAAAAATAAAGGCTTTGCAAGATTTCTCATTGCAGGTAGAGTCCGGGAAGATATTCAGTCTTCTTGGTCCAAACGGTGCCGGCAAGACGACCCTGATTAAAGCATTACTCGGCATCATTCAGCCAACCCGCGGCAGCGCGGCGTTGCTTGGTGTATCGTTTCAGGATCATAAGGTCCATAAAAAGATCGGATATCTGGCAGAAAATCACCGTTTTCCGGATTTCCTTACCGCCAGCCAAATCCTTTATTATTACGGAAGGATGAGTGGCATATCGGGCACGGAGCTCACTCAACGCATCCCACAATTACTGAAGAAAGTCAAACTTCAGGACTGGATGCACACCAAGATCCGCAAGTATTCCAAAGGTATGATGCAACGTATGGGTCTGGCCCATGCAATGATCAATAATCCGGAACTGCTTTTTCTCGATGAGCCGACCGATGGGATTGACCCAGTCGGGCGGCGTGAAATCCGGGATCTGCTTAAAGATCTGCGCAACGAAGGCAAAACAATTTTTCTTAATTCACATCTGTTATCTGAGGTCGAGCGGATTTCTGATGAAATTGCCATTATGAAACAAGGAGCACTGCTTCAAAAAGGCCCACTGGATAATTTTCTCTCGGTCAAACAGCAGTATCAACTGCAGCTCAGTGGGGATCGTGCCCGGATTGATCAAGTATTCGCGGCTCTTAATATCCCTCCAGATTTCAAAACCGACTTATTTAACATCAAAGTCCGGGACTACCATGAATTGAATAGACTGATCGATACCTTACGTCAACAATCTGTGGACATCCTGGCTGTCACCCCCAAAAAAGTATCTCTGGAAGATTTTTTCATCGAAGTCCTCGATGAAAAAGAGGGGCAATCATCTTGAAATTCCTGGCCATTGTACAACTGACATTTCGTGAATCACTTGCCAAAAAGACCTTTATCGCCTTCCTGGCCATATCGACATTTATCTGCCTGCTGTTTATTTTCGCCCTCAATCTTGACATTGTAGACGGGGCGAAGTCCAGCATCCGCCTGTTCGGTTTACAGGCGCCCGAATTGGTTGAACTTAATAAACTTATTGTAGGTGTTGAAGCAGGAGTTGCTATATTGCTGTTTACCGGCGGTATATTCATGTCGCTTTTTGCCACCAGCAATCTTATTCCTTCCTTACTTCAACCTGGTTTTATTGATCTTTTTATCAGCAAACCTGTCAGCCGTGTCGAGATTATCGCCGGCCGTTTTATCGGTGCCCTGGCAATTGTTGCATTTAATATATTTTACCTGATGGTGTTCACTTTCCTGATCATGTCGCTAAAAACCGGTATCTGGAACTGGGGATTTTTATTGGCCGGACTTATGATTATTATTACTTTCGCAACTTTATTTGCTCTCATGACACTGCTCGGGGTCGTCAGCAGAAGCGGCCCTTTTTCCTTAATGCTCACCTATCTGATTTTGTTTTTCAGCCCGTTACTGTTACAGCGTGATCAAATCTATGCATTGCTTGACGCCAGGATATACAGTTACATTCTGGATGGATTGTATTATATTTTACCCAAAACAGCTGAACTGGGTAAGCTGACTGAAGAACTGGTCCGTGGTGTCGAGATCACCAACTGGATGCCCCTTTGGTCAGGGATTCTTTTTGGAATATTTACGCTTTTATTTTCAGCATATATTTTCGAACAAAAGGATTTCTAAATCCAGCAGGAGGAGCTATGAAACTTTCATCGATTTTATTACCATTTATTTATATTATCCTGGCCGGTTGTGCCCCGGAACGTTATGAATCTTTCGGCGAATCTGACCTGAAATATTTAACCCTGCTTCCACAGGAGACAAACCTCATTGGTAGTATAAATTTCAGCAAAATCCGGGATACAGAGATCTATGATCTATTTGTGAAATATGCCGGTCGTACACCATTTGAGTCAGAGGATTACAAAATCTTTGTCGAAAAAACCGGCTTCGATCTACAGCAGGATCTCAATCAGGTCTATTTTGCCGGTTTTGGCCCCGGAGACAGGTATAATGCACGGGGAATCTTTATAGCAACCGGAAATTTTTCACCAGAAAAGATATCCGATTTTATTGAGGAGGAAACCAGCACCTCAAAAAAACTGATCTCCGAATACTATCATGATTTCAAGCTGTACCGGATACCGCATGAAGATCTGACTTTTTGTTTTGCCGACACGCATACTTTGATCGGGGGAAAGGATTCCCTGGTGATGAATTCTCTGGACCGCTTTGGCAAAGACAACACCTTAAGCACTAATCTCCGGAAGGAACTGAGTTCAATCCGCTATAAATCGCAGGTCTGGATATGGATGAACACTGAAAATTTTATTGCTTCACTACCGCCATCGGACCTGGGCGATCGTATAAAATCTCTGGAAACCATCAGAAGTGGTCAGATGTCAATGGCCATGTCAAATGAAGTTAAGTTTGACGGTATCTGTCTATGCGGAGATGAGGAGAATGCGGAAATCATCCGGGATATGATCAAAGGTGCAGTAGCAACTGCAAAATTAAGCTTCAGCGATGACCGTGAAGGGGTAGACATCTTAAATAAAATAAACGTGGAAACTGATGGAAATACGGTAACGGTATACTTCAACATATCCCGTGATGAGATTGAACACCTGCTGCAAAAGAAAGGAATGATCGCATGGGGCAGATAATATAAACAGTTAGGGATGCAGTTGACTTGAATAGATCCCTAGCTATTATGCGGATATCCGCGATGAAGTAATAATGATCCTGCAAGATCTTTAGTTTAAGTAGCCCAGCGGTATATACCGGATAGCTGACAGCATATCGCTGAGAACCTGTTATCCGGTTATGCAAATATAAACTATCCATGATTGGTAATATCGTCAGCTATGACGCATTACCGGCTTCCATTTTAAGGCCGTTGAAACATATGCATCTGTTTTTCTAACTTTCCGGCTGTTTCACCGATCTCCCGGAGTGATATATTATAACAGGAAAAGTAGCGTGAGTCAGATACGCGAAAAACTCCAGAATAAACTGGAGGGTGGAAGAAAATTTTATAGCCATTATCAGAAATTTCTGCCGGCATTATCGTTTTTTGCCGGATTCATCTGGGATAATCTGACGGTTAACCGTATTGATGCCTGGTCCGATAATGCCATACTTCTTTGTTATATTCTCCTGCTTACCGGTCTGATCATTTTGCTGCAGATTGACCGGCATCGTTCCCTCGAGCATCGGCTTTTAAATAGATACCGTCACTGGCTTCCCCTGGCAATCCAGTTTTTATTCGGCGGATTGCTCAGTACATATGTCGTCTTCTATTTTCAAAGTGCTTCATTCGGCAAGACACTTATTTTCGTATTTTTGTTGACGGCCATGCTGGTGGCGAATGAGTTCCTCGCCAGACGGTTGACTAATTTGTATCTGCTTTTGAGTCTATATTTCTTTGTCACATTCTCGTTCTTTATCTTTTTTATACCCGTTCTCACCAATTTAATGAACCTGTTTACCTTCATCCTTGGTGGTATTATCGGTCTGGCGCTTCCAGGTGCAATAATTTTTTTTCTGGATCGAATCCACATATTCGAATCTGCCAAGACAAGGAATAGACATTTTGGTGTGATTTTGGCACTGTACTTCCTGCTCAATCTGTTTTATGTGATGAATATCATCCCACCAGTCCCGCTATCCTTAAAAGATATCGGTATTTATCATAATGCGAAGCGAATTGAAGACCAGTACCTGCTCAGATATATAAAGCCACCCTGGTATTCTTTTTACCGGAAATCGGATAAACCGTTTTACTACAGCGATGGGGACACTGTTTTTTGTTATGCCGCTGTTTTTGCACCAACCGACCTTAAAAAAACGATTCTGCACGAGTGGTCTTTATATTCATCTGAACAGAACAGTTGGATTGTCACTGACCGGACAGTTTATACCTTAACCGGCGGACGCGATGGAGGATATCGTGGCTTTACATATAAAAAAAATGTTCAGCCGGGTACATGGCAGGTTCGCGTTTTAACCGAAAATGACCTCACACTTGGCAGTGTTTCTTTTGATATTCTCCGTCATTCCGGAAAGCATGCAGAGTGGCAGGAAATCCTCAAGTAGTCTGCTGTTTGGGGCGTTATAATGCCAGAAAAAAGCTACTTTGCGTTCAAATTTGTGAGACCGGAACTGATTAAATTGTCATAGGCTTCAGAATGGTTCTTCAATTCTTCAAGATTGTCCAGCACTTCGCCTAGCAGGTCTGGCGCAACGGACGGTTCATGTATCAGTTCTGCAATTTCAAGTCTGAGAAGCCATTCTTTTGGGTACTGATTATCCAACCGGGCGACAATATTGGCAATATCTGCAGAAGAAAACTCACCTGACTCACGATAATGTCGTAACTGCTGATAAAGATCAAACAACGTCAATTCGTGTGCGGTATATTTTACGGGGATTGCTTTGCTATTAGATATTGGTGGGAAGACATTGAATTTCTCCTTATCGGCGCTACCCTGAAAGACTGAGATTATCTTCTCGCCAACAGCCAGATCATACCGTCCCCACTCGGGTTTAAAAAGTGGCTTTCCATCACGATCGGTTGCACTGCAGTGCATGAAACTCAGTAATTGCAATTTGCCGTCCGAACGCCTGCTTTCGATAAGTTGTCCCTCCACCTGAATACCAGATTCGAACGTCAACCGGCATTTATGGCCGTTGGATATCCCTTGTTCCTTCAGATCATCATCACTATAGAGTTCAAGTGGCTTGTCGGATTTTTCAAGTTTCCCCACAGGAGAACCGAATCCATCGGGATGGCTGTCAATTCCATGTCCGTCAATTTCCCTGTCATTGAATGCCAGAGCCGATGGACCTGTTGTTTGTATGTATTTTATACCATCGTTATCTCCCGAAAATACTCCTGAAATCACCCCGGAAATCTGCAAACCGGATGACAGCTGAATGGTTGCGACGGTCCCTGCATCCATTGCCAGCATGAGACTTTTTCTGTCACCGCGTCGGAATGCCATCGTGTCGGCAAACGATTCCAGCACATCCAGCAGATGTTCCCAGTTCTCCGCAACAAAGAGCTGGGGCTGCATCGATGTAATGTCATAATTATACTGAACACAGTTCAGATCGAGGGGAATTTTTTTTACTCCGGGACTCAAACAGGCCTGGCTTTCTCCGACGGATGATAAGAGGCCTGCGCCATATTGCTTATAGTCATCCGGATTTCCAATCAGACCATATTCTACCGTCCACCAGTGCAGTCGTGACAGCAAAGCAGCTTCCGACGGCTGTGTGTTGGCTGCCAGCTTCTGCTGGAGCAGGCTTTCTGCTTTATCAATTTCTTCCTGTTTTGCATGCGGATATTCTTTGATGATAGAGAGCGCTCGGATGGCCTGATAAATCTCTAAATCGATCTTTGACGAAATTGCTTTTGTCCCGTATTCACCAAACCTTTGAAGATAGGCCGCATAGGTCTCATGGGCAATAAACGGTGCATGACCGGCAGCCTCGTGCACGATATCAGGTGCGGGAGTGTATAGTATATGATCGATGGTGCGCATTTCCGCCGAGATTACCAGGATACGGTTGGCCTGAAATTCCATAAATGCCGCAGGTGGGAGAAACCCGTTTACGACGACTGCACGCCAGCCCATTTTGTCCAGCTCCCGGTTCATTTCACCTATATCGGGAATTTTTTCTAACGTAATACCTGTTTTCCGTAGGCCTTCCATATAGGCAGGATGGGCATATTGTTTAAGAAACCGGATGTTCCGATGCATTATGTTGCGCCAAACTGCATGATCCTGGGGGGTGTAATTGTCATAAACCTGTTTCACGATATACCCTCTCAAATGGCGCGGTACTGTTTCCAGAATTTCTTGATGGGTGAATTGCACGGGATTTATCTCCTATTCATACTTATGTTATGAAACGGGAAGATTTTTTTTTTTAATCCCTCAAGATATTACGTCTTTTATAACACTTTCTTCATGCTTATTTTTGTCTTACCGGGTGATTTGCAGAATTTTTTATCTGACATGTATAAAGGATGTGATTGAAAATGATTCAGGATAAATTGGCAAATATACGTATTGGAACCTCTGGTTTCAGTTACGAAGATTGGCGGGGTGTATTCTATCCAAATCAATTACCCAAATCTGCCATGCTCGAATACTATACGCGTTTTTTTACAACAGTTGAAATTAATGCAACCTATTATACCATTCCACCGGCAGCTTCTTTTCACCGGCTGGCCGAAAATACCCCGGAGAATTTTGAATTCATTGTGAAAGTTCATCAGGAAACAACTCACCGACGGATTGAGCATATTACGGCATTGAACCGTTTGCATGAAGCTGTCCATCCCCTGCTTATATCAGGTAAGCTGAAGGGATTTCTGGCCCAATTCCCTTACGCATTTAAAAACAATGAAACCAACCGAAATTATTTACATGAGACAAAAACCCTGCTGGGTGAACACCCGCTCTTCGTTGAATTCCGGCATGACTCATGGGACAGGGAACCTATCGCAAAATTTCTTGCTGATAATAATATAGGATATGTTAATGTGGATGAACCACCATTAAAAGGATTGCTTCCGGCCCAGGAAATCGTAACCAATAATTTGGGATATGTCAGATTTCATGGGCGGAACAAAAAAGACTGGTGGGAAGGTAAGGGATCGGCCCGCTATAACTATACATACCAGGAGTCGGAGCTGGAGCCCTGGTTGATTCACATTAGTGGAATCTTAAAAAAGGCGTTTAAAGCTTACATTTTTTTTAATAACCACCCGGGGGGAAACGCGGTCAAAAATGCGCAACAGATGATTGAACTGATTAAACGCGGAATATAACACAAGGTTCTTGCGACGATCATTTGATATCACAGACCGGAGCCCCGAACCTGCCTGCTCTCTAGATCGACAAATACTAAAACCGCCTCAGGGAAGGCATCGCGGGTTGTACGGCGAGAAAACCTTCCGACTGACCATTCGGATTTTCCGAACAGACAGCCCGACCATGCAATTAACATTAATTACGGAGATGTGTGTCTTCTGCAAACACAGAGACCTTGCTATGCGATTCCGCGCCTCCGAACAGCACTCTTTAACGTGCCGCCAGTTCAAGTTGCACCCGCATTTCCTGCTGGCCACGCATAAATACAAACGTCACCTCATCACCGGCGCTGTAGCTTTTCAACAGTTCTGAATATTCTTTCAGATTGCCGATCTTTTTGTAATCCAGCTGAATAATGATATCGCCGATCTGCAGACCAGCTTTTGCAGCCGACGAACCTTCGGTTACGTGGGCGATTTTAACGCCGGCACCATCGAAAGTGAATTCAGGCATGATTCCGGTTGACACCTTTCGTGATTTATTCACACTTTTCACTGCCTGATCATCTTTCACGCTACCGGCAAAAGTCAGCGGTTCCTCGCGTTCTGACAGATAGTCTACTGCTTCCTTAACAAACATCGCTATCTTGACCATACCCTGTGCGTCTATTTTATCCGGTGTATCTTCGGGCGTATGATAGTCACCGTGTGCTCCTGCAAATATCTGAACCGCGGGGACACCAGCGTCAATAAAACTGACCTGATCACTCGCGTCCAGATCCTGCTTGACCAGTTCATGCTCAATACCGGTTACATAGCTTATCCCCATTGCGATATGTTTCCATTCATCCGCTGACGCGTTATTCAGTATCAGAATCTTGTTCTGTCCGAGCCGGCCCACCGTGTCAAGATTGAGCACTCCGATGGTTTTTTTTACCGGAAATTTTTTCATGTTCTCAACATAATAGCGTGATCCGCGCAAGTCATATTCTTCAGAACAAAGCGCGATAAAAACAACCGGTCGTTTCGGTGTCGCGTTTTCTTTCAGTATTTTTGCGAGTTCAATCATAACAGCCACGCCGCTGGCATTATCATCGGCTCCTGGATGCAATTTCCCCTCATTGCCGGCACGGACATCCGGCCATCCCATCCCCAGATGATCATAATGCGCACATACGATTACCGCCTGATCGCTGTATTCAGGTGTTGTGCCGGGTATGTATCCGATCACGTTGCGCAATGTATCCTGGATTTTATCCGGACCACCGATATCAATCCAGCTTTGAAAATATGAACCACTATCACCCGCCGGCTTTAACCCGATCAGATTGAACTGATCGGCAATATATACAGCTGCTTTTTTAAGACCCGTTGTACCGAATCCCCTGCCTTCCAGGTCGGGACTTGCCAGATAATTGACATGGGCTATCAGATTTTTTTCTGAAAATACTGGTCCGAGTTTTGCCAGTGGTTCGCGTTTGGGAAAAAGTATACCGCTCAAATTGGCACTTTCATCCAATCGGAAATCCAATGGAGATCCAATCACTGGCCACTGACCTTTTATCGTATTGGAAGGTTCATCACCTTCAAAAATCAGATAACTGTATTTGCCGTAATGAGGAAGTTTGCGGGCTAATCCCGGCATTGCTGCCGGACTTCCTGCTTTAAGCCATACAAGAATTTGATCTATCCGTTGCGGATGGCGGGCTGTAACCACGACACTTTTGTCCGGACCTTCAGCAGATTCATTGCCAAAGCGGTAGCGGCTACTGTCCAGCGCTGCATCATAACCTTCAATTGCCTTTTCAAGAACCGGTCGGAAACGGTTCGTATCACCGAATAACCAGACCGCCCGGTCTGATGGCAGCTCAGCCAGTTCGGTATCCATTCGAATTTCAATCCTGGTACTATCATCTTTTGCCCAGGCTTCGGCTATTGAACGGTACGACGCCTGCCAGTCGGCGCTGTCTGCTGATCCGAGTACGATCATTATTTTTTCGCTGCCGAATGCTTCAGATAATGCAGGAGGAATCTCATTACGATCCAACCGGCGGAAAACATCAAATTGCGCATCGATCCGGATCCGCAGCGGACGTTTATCCAGAATTAACCGAAAATTTTGACTTTTTTTGGTCAGATCAACCTGCTGGAACATTATTTCATTGGTTCCTTCGGTATATACCGCTACCGGAATCCGGATCAGGAAAGGTTCACCTTCCTGCATCTGGGACAGGGTATATGTTAAATTGTACTGTCCGGATTCAACCGCAAGATTCACATCTGAAAGTGCCAGCTCAGGCGCACCTGTTCGGTTGATCCACTGATCGAAGAAATAACCAAACGTTTTGCCGCTGACTGATTCGAGGGCATCCTTGATCTCATTGAAACCAACCTTTTTGAATTTATTCAACCGGTAAAATGTCTGCAGAGACTTGTTGAATAAATCATCGCCTACATCACGTCTGAGCATATGGAACAACATTAACGACTTATTATACCCGATGGCTGAGGTAGCTGCGTCGTGTCGGGAGCGGAATTCGCGTAACGGAATCTCATTCACCTGATTAACATAATCCCTGTAGGCCTGCAATGCAGAACGGCGGTATTCCTCTCCCTGGCCTTTTTGCTCTTTGATCAGATGATCAGCCATATATGCCGTCAAACCTTCACACCAGTTTCCCCGGTCATAATCGACGAATACACCGTTTCCCCACCAGTTATGCAGCAGTTCATGCGGATAGGAAGAATGCAGAATGAACGGGAAACGGATAACTTTTTCTCCCAGAAGTGTGAAAGAGGGCATTCCATAACCAGTTTCCCAAAAATTTTCCACCAGCGCAAATTTACTGTACGGATATGTACCAATCAGTTTATCATACATTTCAAGATATTGATCCGTTGTCTCAAGGTATTTATTGGCCAGGCCGGGATCCGGGGTACGCAGATAAGCCATTACCTGAACTTCACCGGCCCGGCGCTCATAAAGGGTGAATTGTGCAGCAACCAGATACACTTCATCGACGGGATTGGGGGACTCCCAGCGCACGAACCGGATGTCATTTTCTGAGCGATGCTCAGCACGTTTCCCCTGACTTACTGCATCCCAATTTCCAGGAACACTGACGTTCATATTGAAAGTAACCAGCTGCTCATTAAACCAGGGCAGCCAGAAGGTGGATCCTGCAAGATAAACACCCTGCTCCGTTATCAATCCCGGAGTTTCGCTGAATCCACGCGCGTATTCAGCTGATCTTTGTTCTATCGGATGATTGATCCTTCCCTGATACCTTATAACCAGTGGTTGTGCGGAATCACCAGGTTGATTGATCCGGTACAGGCGATACGGTATTCTTTCGGGCAGAATAAATTTGTCCTCGGATAAACCAAAATAGGATGCCTTTACGCTGTCCTGAATCAACGATACATTGGTTAGTGTGGAATCGAGGCTAAGATCACCGTGGAGCAGGAAATACAGATTGTTTCGATCCAGCGAGTCTGAGAAGATTATCTGATCTTCAACCGAAATGAAATTTTGCGCAGGATTTAAAGTGATACTGACATCGTGGTGGGTGTACCCGCCCGCCAGAGAAAATGACCACAAAATCGAAACAAGTACGGTACTATTTATGACTGCCCGTTTAATCATCGTTTCTGACCTGCCTTTCAGATGTTTAGCGCACAATAACTGTGGCTGTATTCGTATAGGTAAGATATTTTTCAGCCAATTTCTTTACCTGTTCCAGCGTTACATTTGCCAACTCCTGATGAAAATTTCGGTCATAATTTATGTCATTATAGAAGTACAGCGAATGTCCCAGATAGTATGCCTGATTGATACTCGACAATCGGCGGAACATCATGCGACCGATATACATGTTGAGCGACTTGGTTAGCTGTTCGGCTGTAAGCGATTGTACGATCCCGGGATTAAAAAAGTTCGCCGTCTGTTTGAGAATGGGATCGACATTTTCCGGTCTGGTCCCCAAATTAATATAGAACAGGGCGCGGTTGGACCCGATATCGATTCCGGCGCGCATCCGGTAGGCACGTCCCTGTTTCTCACGGATATCAAAAACGATCGTATCCGATAATACCAGGGATAGAGCGGTAAGCGCCGGTTTGTCATCTTCCGGGATCTCACGGGTATAGCCCCAGAAGAGGAAGGCCTGATCCCCTCCGCCGCTCACTTCTTTCATCAACGGTTCATGGAGAAGAACAAATGACCGGTCATATGCCGAAGAAGTTTCCGGTTTGAATGGGCTTTCTCCGGCCCGAAAATTTTTATAAATCTCGAAGATTTCAGCCGGTTTGCCGGGTGATACCACGGAAACGATCATGTTTGCAGGCGTAAAAAATACACTGGAAAAATTTACCAGCTGGTCATATCCAGGCTTTGCCGGCCCTTCGGCATATTTCTCCGGTTCGTAAATGATCTCCTCATAGCTTTTATTGAATATATCCTGTCCTTTCTGACGGTTCATACGCATCATGCCGGAATCGCCGAATTTTACAACAGCTCGTTCATATTCCACATTGCTCGGTCTAAAATTTGCCAGCTGGTTGTTCAGATAATTTATAGCCGCAGAGTAATCATCAGCCAAGCCTTCCGCCCGGATATAACTGAAATCCGGGTGGAGATAAATATCATCCATAGGTATATAGGGATTATCATTGACCGTAAATGTAAATCCATATTTTTGACTGATTTTCTGATTTTCCGGCGAGGTCAGCCGCTGTTCAAGACAATCATGCAGAATTTTGGCGGCATCTTTGCCATATTCGGATTCAAAGCGTGCTTTATGTTTAAAAAGCATGTGGATGGCCAGTAACTGGCTGGCCGGATTTTGGCGTACAATCAGGGTAAGTCCCGACTCCGGATCGACATATTTCTTATCGTTCGCCACAGAAGTCGTATCCGTCGCACTACTGACAAACCGGGGATGATTGATCAGTATCAGAGGTTTGCTGTCAAGTTTAAATGTATTCAGCAATGCGGCAGCCTTTTGATATTCAGAAGCATCATTTCCATTTAGTACCGCTTCAATACCAGCGATGGCAAACGTTTCCGCATTATAAATCCCGAACATATGGGGCTTTTCCAGATTTTGCAGAAAATCTGTACGGGCTTTGGTGATATGATAGCTGACAAATTCCGGAGAGACACTGAAGCGGAGCTTTTGTATCTCGGCCTGGGAGGCATTGACTAGTTCCTGAATTGGACCTTGAGGTTGAACCGTTAATGTAACTTCCAGATGAGCTGCCACTGGATTTGTGCGGACCGTGGTCTGCACGCGGGAAAGCTGCCCGGGTAGTATATTTTCAATGTTTTCTTTAATCAGATCGGCTTTTTTTGTCATATCTGCATCAAGCAGTTCGGCGAAAGCCTGTGATACATCGTATCCCGCCAAATAATAAAACAAATGTATCTGGATCATATCGCCTTCATAAAAACGGTGGACAGGTCGATCACTGCCACTCTTCGTTTGCGGAAGGGGAGCCGTGTCCGTTCGCCATCCTTTGACATCCGGCCGCATAACCTGGTCGGGCCGGTAACTTCCATAAATTTCATGAATCATTTTCAGCATTTGCCCCGAATCAAAATTGCCGATCACATTCATGATCATATTATTCGGGACGTAATTATTTTTATAATACCTATAAACATCATCCCGCTTCAGCGATTTAATGGTCGCATATGTTCCCAGAGTTGGAAGCGACAACGCATGACCGGGATAAAGTACGCTGTTTTTATTTCGTTCAAGCTGGGTGGACGGTTTGCTGATGCTTTGTGCGATTTCCTCCAGAACAATCCCCTTTTCCTTATCAAATTTGTCTTCCGGCAGTATCGAATTAAACAGCATATCAGCCTGAATTTCCATTCCTTCCCGGATCTTATCGGCTGGCGTAACCATCATGAAATTAGTGTAGAATTCCGACGTGTTGGCATTATTATATCCACCGATCAAATCTACTGCATCATATAATTCTTTTTGCGATCGCGTCGCCGTTCCATTGAATAACAGATGCTCAAGCATATGACTCATACCGCTGGTGGCAAAGGTTTCATAGGCCGAGCCGGTTTTAACAACAACATTGACGCCTGTCATAGGTAAAATATGATTTTCAATCAGCAACACTTGCAGCCCATTGTCCAGCTGATGAATAGTAGCGCCGGCAGGCAGATCGGCATAGACCGGATGGATTAACAAAATAGCAATCATGCAGAACTGCAGAACACGTCCCATTTGTATTCCCCTTGGTTTAAACTGACGAGCTCTAATATACAAGTAAATATGATGAAGGGAAACCTTTTCACCGGAGTTACAACTGCCATGGATTATTAAGATTTCGTGGGATCTTATGAGGATCACCAGACCACCGTGGAGGCCACGGTAAAAAAAATGCGTATTATAATCCCAATAGATGAAAAATCGGTTCTTATATCTCTCTTACCGGAATTTTTTCTATTTTATTTTTCAGCTCTTTTTCCAGAGCCTTGATTCTTTTTTTTAATTCAATTGTTTTTACCTGTACTTCATCTTCAATTCTACGTTCCAGCTCTTCTAATTTTTGTTCATCGATTTCAATATGAATTTCCGGATCTATTTCAGGTATTTCTATATCCATGTCTGGTATTGTTATATGCTCAGGTATATCATCAAAAAAGTGGAAGTTAAAATTCCGGTCTGTTGCGCCCAATTTTATCCGTAGAGACTTTTCTTTTTTATCGCGGATCAATTTAATATCTACTTCCTCTTCCGGATTATAGTACTGTATCGAGCGGCTGAGATCCCGCGTTGAACGTATTTTGCGATCGGCCACACCAATAATTACATCACCGGCGAGGATTCCACCCTTTTCTGCAGGACTGTCGTCTGCCACTTCCTTTACCAGCACGCCTAGATCTTCCGGGATATTAAAATAGGTGCGCAGCTGATCGTTCAAAGAAGTTGTGGAGACCCCCAGCCAGGTTTTTTGAAGTGCCTCACCCGGCATATATCGCGGACGTTTAAATATCCGGATTCGTGATGATCCCCGACGCTCTGCAATTTTAGCTTCAACGGTTTTGGTTTCACCGTTTCTCAGATACGTAATTTCCACCTCCTTATCTAGTTCGGTACCACGTACCAAATCGACAAGATCTTCGGGAGAATTAACATTTTTTCCGTCATACTTTAAGATAATATCGTCCTCTTCGATTCCGGCTGCATCTGCCGGACTGCCTGTATACACTTTTGTAACCCTGACACCCTGTTTGATATCCATATTACTCAGCATTTTTTCTGTCAAACCTACCACATTCACTCCCAGCCATGATTTTGATTTGTCGGAGGTAAATATAACTTCCCGATCATCTTTTGTGCAGGATCCGAGTATAATGGAAGGTATGATCAACACTAAAATTAGACTTAAATTTCTTCTTATCGAACTGGCCATATTTTTCTCCTTCAAATTTTTACCGTGTTTATATTTTACGATTACTTCAGTTGTCGGTTTCAAAATCTGTATAAGAGAACAGATTCTTAAATAAATTGAATAGCTCTTTACTTGTACATGCTAAAATTCGCATATTATAAATTAAAACCCGAAATGGCCGAACAAGATGTCTTCTTTTCTGCAAAAATTACGAAAGATTTTTAAAAGCGAACCATTATATCTCGCATCTGACAGCCGGATTTCAATCCATGAAGCATCACAACTATTCCAGAATGTACCGGTTGAAGTTGCCATTTATGATCTGAAGGGTAGATATAAATTCGCAAATTCACTTTATACGTCAGATGAAGAAGTACGCAGACAGATCATCGGAAAGGATGATGTGTTCTATTTCAATTTAATCGGCATAGATCCCGAATGTGCCGAAAACCGGCGTGGTCATTTTGAGAAAGCGATTAAAGAAAAAACAATCGTACGATTTACCGAGAAACTGTTTTTCCCGGAAAAAAACCGCAATCAATTTTACAAACGCTCTTTTCATCCGATCCTGGCAGGACAACAGGTTCAACGGGTTACCGCAGTCTGTATGTTTGGTAGTGATTTAACCGCCGTAATTCTCGGGCAGCAGGAACTGAAATACCTGGCCTTTCATGACAAACTGACCGGTCTACGCAACCGTGATGGATTTTATGAGCAACTTGATCTGATTTTGATCGATCTGCCCCGCGAATCAGGTGATTCAATTTCCGCTATTCTGTTTTGCGATCTGGATAACTTTAAACTGGTTAACGATTCATTGGGCCACGATATCGGTGATCTTGTTTTGAAGGAAGTTGCCCGACGGATAACCGAAAGCCTGCGAAAATCAGATATGGTTTTTCGACTGGGCGGAGATGAGTTCACGATCATCATCCGGCATCTGAAACGGGATATTGAGGCCGCCAAGGTAGCTGAAAAAATAATCAACCGTATCAATCAGCCATTCGAGATCAAAGGCCATAAGATTACCTATCTGAGCACAAGTATCGGGATTGTAATTATTCCCTCCAAAGGCGGAGACCGGGAGAGTCTGGTGAAGAAAGCCGATATTGCGATGTATGCGGCAAAAAGCAGAGGCAAGAATCAGTTTCAGTTTTTTGCTGATGTTATGACAAATGATTCTGTCCAGCGGATGAAGATCGAGAACAATTTAAAAGCAATGGTCCAGGATGCTAATTTCGAAGACGAATGCAGTATCCTGTATCAACCAATCATCCAGAGTGACCGCGACGGCGGGTACCGTACCATCGGTTCTGAGGCGCTGTTACGCTGGTCAAATCCTGAACTCGGGTCGGTGTTGCCTGAAACATTCATACCCATCGCAGAGGAATCTAATCTGATCACACCTATGGGGGAGTGGATCTTTTTTAAAACATGTAAAGATCTGGCGCCGATCATTAAACAACAGAATGCATCATTTTATGTGTCGGTAAATCTATCAGCACAGCAATTAAAAACGCCGAATATTGTTGAAAAAGTCGAAAATATCATCAAGGCTGCAAATATCAATCCGCATAATATTCAGTTTGAATTGACTGAAACCAGCTTTGTGGAAGATCGTCTTGAAATCACCCGCACAATGCATAAATTGAGTAAGATGGGCATTCGTTTAGCGATTGATGATTTTGGTATAGGTTTTGCGTCTTTGGTTTATCTCCAGCGTATCCCTGCGTCTGTTATAAAAATTGACAAATCATTCATTCAAGGACTGGGAACCAGTCAGGATCATCGCCAACTAGTTAAATCGATTATTCATCTGGGCAATAATCTGGAAAAGGATGTGATTGCCGAGGGGGTTGAAAAACCTGAGCAGCTTGAATTTCTTAAAGGAGAAAATTGCCATAAATATCAGGGATTCTTATTCAGCAAACCCATTGAAATTCACGAACTGCATACGTATCTCATCAACGAACCCTACCATACGTTAAAAATCTTAAGTTAAAGCACAGGTGCGTTCATGGAATTATATCAGAAGAAGATTTTAATGCTGGTTGAAAATGAGTATGAAGATCTGGAGCTCTGGTATCCCAAATTGCGATTGATTGAAGCCGGCGCTGAGGTTGTTGTCGCCGGTCCGGAAAAGAATAAACCATATTTGAGTAAACATGGTTATATCTGTAAATCTGATGCCGCTGTGAATAAGATCGCCGGATCTGACTTTGATGGTCTGGTAATTCCCGGCGGATTTGCGCCGGATCGGCTGCGGCGTTTACCGGAAGTTCTGGAGATTACACGTGAAATAATGGCGCAGAAAAAACTCCTCGCCCATATTTGTCATGCCGGCTGGATACCGATTTCTGCCGGCGTTGTGCGAGGTTTTCATTGTACGTCGACGCCGGGCATCAAGGATGATCTGATCAACGCGGGTGCCATTTGGGAGGATAAGCCGGTTGTCGTCGATCGAAATATGGTGTCAAGTCGCCGGCCGCCAGATCTGCCACTTTTTTGCCGGGAAATTATACGCTTATTAGCCAGCCAGAATGCATGAGACGATCAAAATTTAACATTACCTGCAAATATGCCCTTCAGGATTTATCTGATCGATATGACAGGATTTAAACAAATCAGTTTTTCAGAGCGATGATATTTTCGCTTAATTGATATTTTCACCCCGCCTTACCTTACCGGGTGGTGCTCATGAAACTTTTTCAGCCGGTATTCCATATCGACGAACTGGGATCTTTGTACCAGTGATACGCATGCTCTGATTCCTTCATGCCGTTCACTGCCCGTGATATCCAGACCAATTGCGCTTACCCCATAGTAGAGTAATTCTCGCAGCAGTTCATCCCCTTCCAGCCCCGGATAGGAAATGGTAAAGTAAAATCCATCCGCGATCGGTTCATTTTCATCCTTGTCATAGACGATTTTAAAACCGTTGTCGACAAACAATTTTTTCATGATCCGGGCTTTTTCACCATATTCCTTTACCACTTCAACAAAATTATATTTTCCCTCATTTACTGCTTTAAGAATTGCTGCCAATGCATATTGAGCCGAATGGGTAATGCCTGCACTTAAGGCATATACGGTTCCGAAAATCATCGCATAGCCAAATCGGTCAGAGGTATAAACCCGTTTCAGATCCGGACATTTCCTTTCGAATAATGTATCAGAGATAACCATCATGCCGACCCGCTGCCCGGCATAGCTGAAGGCTTTCGAGCTCGAAATGAGGAAAATAAAATTTTCTGTATAATGAGCGACTGTTGCCTGAAATGGCTGTTTACCAGGCTCAGACAGATCTTTGCGAAAATCCATTCCGATATACGCCAAATCTTCTATGACGACCACATTATACTTATCAGCCAGCTCAGCAATAATTTGCAATTCTCTTTCGGTAAAACAGATCCAGCTGGGATTATTGGGATTTGAATACAGTATACCGCAAATGTTTCCCTTCTGAAGATAGGATTGCAGTTTTGATCGGAGTTTTTCTCCCCGATGTTCATACACATCAAAAGTTTCATATTTTTGACCGAGTATTCTGGCTTGCTGTTTGTGTACCGGAAAACCGGGATCGATAAACAGAATGGTATCTTTGCCGGTATACATTTTGGATACAGTTATGAATGCTGCAAAAGATCCCTGCATTGATCCCACTGTCGGAATACAGCCCTCAGGATCAACCTGTACATCAATAAACAATTTTACGAAACGGGCAATTTCCTCCTTAAGCGTTTGTATTCCCTGAATATCTGGATACACCGAGGCAACCCCCTTGTGCAGAGCATTGATTTCGGCATCCACACCGATCTGGGCGGCTGGCAAACCGGGAATGCCCATTTCCATCCGAATAAACCGCTCTCCGGTTTCCGATTCGATATTATCCACGAGGCGTTTTATCTCACGAATCGACGCTGTATTCAGATGTTCCAGACGGCTCTCAGCAATTTTTCGGGTAACGATTTCATAGTCGATTGGTGTTTTTTTCATAAGTTTACCTTAATTTTAATCGGGAATATATGCTACCCGGGCCCCATAATGATGCAGAATATAACCTATGGCAATGTTAATTATTTTAGACGAATCCAACAGTTTATAGCGCTTTTGTATTTCAGCGTATTATATTGAATCCAACTGTCTTACCACATCGATCACTGTCCCATCACGCCATTCAATCAGAGCAACGACATTATCTTTGGTCTTTGGTTTTTCCGGTTTGCCCGTTACAGCGATCGCTTTCTCGTACAGTTCTTCAATTGATACGATCGGCAGATCAGAATGCTTCAACCGATCAAGCAGATCCTGCCGGCCGGGATTAATGGCAATGCCTTTGTCCGTAACCAGCACATCAATAACTTCACCCGGCGCGGTAACAGTGTGCACCCGGTCAACGACGATCGGATTTGTCTTACGATACAGCGGAGCCGTGATTATTGTCAGGTAAGCATCCGCTGCATCCTGAAATCCTCCTATGCCATGTAATAACCATCCATCTGAATGGGTATTGACATTTACGTTGAATTCCAGATCAATTTCCGTTGCTCCCAACACTGAAGCTTTTACCCGGGGTGCGAAACATCCCTTGGTATGGTAGTTATATGAAACAAATGGATTGGTTTCAATATGATTCCAGTTTTTACGCAGGGATTGAACTCCGGCAAGATCAAAGGACTGACCGTCAAGTATGAATTTCGTTAAACCGCTTTCGAGCATTTCGACCAGCATTTGAGTGGAACCTCCGCGGACAAAATCTGCCACCACATTTATTTCACGCATATAGCCGGCAATATATTGAATAAATGCCAGGGACATTCCGCCTGCACCGGCCTGAAAGGAAAAGCCCGGCTCATTTATCAAGCCCGCATCTCTGACGGTCTGGGCAGCCATTGCGGCAATTTTCAGCCTGTCCGGCTCGGACGTTATTTTGGTCGTACCGGAGACGATCTTTTCCGGATCACCCAGTGTATCGATCGTTACGACAAAATCCACATTACCCCCTTCAATTGACCACGGCCATGCCGGGAAGGGCACCAGGTTATCGGTCACGACCACTACCTGATCTGCATACAGCGAGTCGGCCAGCGCAAAACCAAGCGGGCCGCATGCGGAAGGTCCGTAAATGCCATTGGCGTTTCCGTGCGCATCTGCGGTCGGTGCGGCAATAAACGCCACATCGATATGCAAATCACCATCCTGTATGGCACGATATCGCCCACCATGGGATCTTAAAATCGCGGTTTTTTTCATCCCACCGGTTGTACACAACTTCCCGATTGGTCCGTTCATCGAACCGAGTACATGCGACACCGTCCCTTTTCTGATCAGATCCACAACCGGCTCGTGTACCGGGAACAGTGCTGAGGGTGCCAGGACAATGTTGTTTATCCCGCGGGCATCGAGCTTATCAAGAACCAGATTTACCAGCACATCTCCGTTGCGCATATGATGATGAAAGGATACAGTCATCCCGTTAAACAGATTCACTTTGTCCAGGGCATTATCCAGATCCTTGAGAAGCTTATTTGTATGATCGGCACCACTCGGGATTGGCGGTCCGACTTTCTTTCCACTTGGTTTGTGCTTTCCAACCCCTTTGAACGGAATATTTTTACGGCCGTCCGTTTCAGACGGAATTTCTCTCCCTACAGCATTTTTGATCAGTTTCATCTTTACCTCTGATTCTATTCAAAGCGAATTATTTTTGAATATGTATGTTCAACCTCTTAAATTATTAACTACTTTGGTAGACAATATAAACAAAGGGCGAATCATTTCCAATACAGACCTATGCAGAACATAGTGCATAATCTCCAGAATCTCAACTTCTCTCTTTACGAGTCCAAAGCTTATCTGGCGCTGCTGCAGCGGGGAGAAGTGACCGGATATGAGTTGGCCAAAAATTCAGGAATACCCGCCTCCAAGATATATCAGGTACTGAACAAATTAATCGCCAAGGAGGTGGTACTCGCAATTGATTCCGAGCCGATACGGTATGCACCTATCCCTCCTGATGCTGTACTGGCCCGCCTCAAAGGCGATTACATGAGCAATCTGAACAAATTGACCACCAGCCTCAATCAGATATACAATAAGGATTTCCACAGCGATCATTATATTTGGAACATTTCCGGCAAAGACGCCATTCTGCATCGTGTGATCAATTTTATCAAAATCGCAAAGCGGGAGATCCATCTGTCGGTCTGGGACGAAGAGGTGAATGAGATCGAGGAAGCGTTGATTCAGGCCGATCACAGGCAGGTAAAACTGACCATCGTTCATTACGGGCAGAAGAAACTGGGGATTGGACGTGAATTCCGCCATGGCCGGGAGCACAGAATACGGGAGGAACGCGGAGCCCGCCGCATTGCTTTGGAAGCCGATGAGGAATGGGTCATTCTCGGTCATTTTCTCGAGGATGGAAACAGTCATGCCGTCTGGACCAGTAACAAAGGGCTGGTTCTTCTGGCAAAAGATTATATCATTCACGATATTTATACGATACGTTTTGCCGAGCTATATGGCGAAGCTGCAAACGCCATATTCGAAAAATTTTAATCAAGTCCGGGTAAACGCATTGACCTATCCGGAATAATCCAAATTATGATGAGGTATGATATGTCTGACATGCACTGGAAAACTGCAGTTACAAAAGTTCAATCCAATCAGATCAATATTCGCGGCTACAAGGTTGACGAGCTGATGGGCAATGTAAGTTTTGCCCAGATGGTTTATCTGCTCTTTAAAGGTGATTTGCCATCAGAGGAGACCGGAAAAATGATTGAGGCCATTCTGGTATCATCCGCTGATCATGGAACGACGCCGCCTTCGGCCCTGAGTGCCATAACTGTTGCATCTACCGGCGCTTCGCTCAATGCATCCGTCGCCGCCGGCATCCTGGCTATATCAAACTTTCACGGTGGTGCTATCGAGGAATGCATGCATATTCTATTGAAGGCGCGACAGATCATGCAGGATCAAAATCTGAATCCCAATGACGCGGCCCTTGCTGTAATAAGTGATTACCGGGAGCGGAAGCAGCGTATTGCGGGATTCGGCCATCGTTTGCACACCAATGATCCGCGCACCCAAAAGCTTTTTGCACTGGCAAAATTGTATAATCACTCCGGCATATTTATCGAGCTTGCCCTGGCGATTGAGCTACAATTGGTGAAAAACCTGGGTAAGAAATTACCCATTAATGTTGACGGAGCTATTGCCGCGGTTCTTTGCGAGATGGAGTTTGATCCGATTTTTGCTAATGCTTTCTTTATGATCGCACGGGTACCGGGATTGGTCAGCCATATTCATGAAGAAATTACCCGGTATAAACCGATGCGTAAAATACACCCCACAGATGTTGAATACGACGGTCCGGAAGACCGAACCTTATAATACCAGAAAGGAAATTTCATGAAGGAAAAAGTTCTAGCTTTATTACCGGAGATAAATGAAATAAAAGATGAATCGCTGCGTGAAAAAGTTATTGCCTGCTGGAGCGAGGCAATGGCCTACCGAAAATGGACCGTAGATGAACTGCGCAGTATTCCCTTTACACTTCTGGCTGAGAATGTCCAGATTTACTTTATCGAGCATGTGCGTACCTGTACCAGGATGGCTATTGCCGTCGATAAGGTACTGGATGAGGCCTACGGTAAACGTAAAACACCGGTAAATCGTGATGTTCTGATTGCCGGTTCTTTGCTCGCTGACGTTGGTAAGCTGATCGAATTCGATAAACATCCGGATGGATCTGTATACAAGAGCGATTATGGTAAAAATCTCCGCCATCCCTTCAGCGGTGTGGGGCTGGCATTTAAGCATGATCTGCCCCCCGAAGTTATGCATGTGATCGCGGTACATTCCAAGGAGGGGGCAGGAGAGAAACGTTCATCGGAAGCGATTATCTTCCATCATGTTGATTTTATCGATTTCGATCTGATTAAATAGCGCACATTCTGCGGCTGTCGTCAGAATGAAAAACAAAAAACTGAAATCTATTATTATATGAACAGGAGAATGTATGGCCAAATATAAGATTGCCTGGCTTCCCGGAGACGGGGTTGGCAATGATGTAATGGAAGCAGCCAGAATTGTACTGGATACTTTAAAATTTGATGCAGAATATATCCATGGTGATATTGGATGGGAATTCTGGCGACATGAAGGCGAACCCCTGCCTCAACGTACCATCGAGATGATGAAAACCACTGATTGTGCTCTTTTTGGCGCAATTACTTCCAAGCCCAAAGAAGAAGCCGCTGCAGAACTGGATCAACATCTTCAGGGAAAGGGGTATGTCTATTTCTCGCCGATCGTGCGTCTCCGCCAGGAATTTAACCTGCACACCAATCTGCGTCCCTGTAAAGCTTACCCCGGGAATCCTCTGAACTATAAGGAAAACATCGACCTGGTTATTTTTCGCGAAAACACCGAAGGTATGTACGGGGGTATTGAATTTCATCCTATTCCTGAGGAAGTATTTGAAGTACTCGATCGACATCATCCAAAAATGAAAAAATTCCGATCCTATGGATTGGATAATCTTGCATTATCGACACGCATCATGTCGCGGCAGAAATGTGCGAATATTGTTTCACAGGCGTTCAACTATGCTAAAAAGCATGGATATAAAATTGTCACGGTGGTTGATAAACCGAATGTTCTGCGTGAGACCGGCGGATTGATGGTTCGTACCGCACGAGAGGTTGCCAGGCAATATCCCGAAATCGGATTATGGGAAACAAATATCGATGCGCAGACCATGTGGTTGCTGAAAAATCCGCACGATTACGGTGTGATGGTAGCAGAAAATATGTTCGGAGATATTCTGTCCGATCTGGCAGCACAGCTGGTGGGCGGGCTGGGATTTGCTTCCAGCGGAAATATTGGAGACAACTACGCGGTTTTCGAACCAACCCATGGTTCAGCACCCAAATATGCCGGACAATACCGGGTCAATCCAATGGCTATGTTGCTAACCGCCAAGTTAATGCTTGACTGGCTTGAAGAAAAAACTATGGCCGATAGGCTGGAAAAAGCGATCGCCCGGGTTATTAAGGAAGATAAAGTGAAAACTTATGATATGGGTGGCAAGAATACATCACTGGAAGTTGCGGAAGAAGTCGCAAAAAATTTGTAAACTAAGCGGAGATTACTATGGAGATTATTACCCACAGAATGGCCCGTTTTACCCGGGATTTACGATATGAAGATCTTTCACCGCAGGCGATTGATCTGGTCAAGCGTTTCCTGATTGACTCAATCGGTTGTGCTTATGGAGGCAGCCAGACGGAAGATGTTAAAATTATGACCGATTTTTTTAATGAAATGGGAGGCAAACCGGAAGCCACGGTATTATATTCGCAAAAAAAAATGCCGATGATAAATGCCGCTTTGCTGAACAGTCTGATGATCAGGGCGCTCGACTACAATGATATTTACTGGGAGCAGGATCCTTCCCACCCGAGCGACCTGATTCCGGCTGCCCTGACCCCTGCCGAAGTCCTGCATAAAAGTGGAAAAGACCTGATCCTGGCCATTGTTATCGCATACGAATGGGAACAGCGACTGTGTGAATTTGCCATTCCGGGTATCCGTGAGCGAAAATGGCATCATGCGACGCTGACCCAGTTCGCCGCACCATTGGCAGCAGGTAAAGTACTGGATCTTTCAGAAGAACAGCTGGTGCATGCGATTGGCATTTCTGGCAGCCACAATGCGACACTGGGGGCTGTCACCGCCGGTAAACTCACTATGATGAAAAACAGCGTCGATCCGATGGCTACTCAGGCCGGTTTATTTGCTGCCATTCTGGCCGGCCGCGGATATGAGGGACCGGAACATGTGCTGGATGGCAAAGAAGGGCTGACTGACGTTTTGGGAGAGCGATTTGACCTGAACGTTCTGACCGACGGATTGGGTGAGGATTTCCGGATTTCCCGCTGTTCAATGAAAGCATTTCCGACCGAAGCGCTGACCCATTCACCTATCTCGGCGGTTATTAAAATTATGCGCATGCATAAAATCGATAAGGAAGATATTCGTGAAGTGCGTATCAGGACCGTCGCCCGGGCGGCTGATATATTATCCGATCCATCCAAATACGATCCCCGGACGCGGGAGACTGCCGACCATAGTTTGCCGTACTGTATTGCCGCCACGATAGTCGATGGCGCTGTAACACCGGATTCATTCCATGCAGAAAAGATCATGGATCCTGAACTGCGTTCTTATCTTCCCCGAATTAAAGTGATTGCAGACCCGGGATACGAAATCACATTTCCAGAACTCAAGAAAGCCGGGGTGGAAATTGTGCTCCAAAACGATAAAACCTATTCAATCGAGGTGGATTATCCGTTAGGTGATTACCGTGATCCAATGGATGACGAAACCTTTTATGCAAAATTTGATTCGATGGTTCTGCCGCTGGTTGGCAAAGATAAGCGAGATCTGATTATCGAAACCATTTTAGATCTTGAAAATCTGAATGATGTGAATAAATTTACCAGTATTTTACACGTCTAGCACCTGTCGGGATCTACCTGCATATTTTATAGTGCCGGGCGATCAATAAGGTTGGCTCGTAATGAAAAATCCATTTCTCATCGGAAAAGTTGTTTATTTGCGGGCCCCGGAACCAGGAGATGAAATAAACATAGCGTTATCAGAAAATCATCCTGATCCGCGGGAAAATCTTTTCTATGCCCTGCCCACCTCGATCGGGAGTCAGCTGGAGAAGCTCACCCGCGAATATACTGATTCAAACACAATCGTGCTTGTGATCTGCACGCGCGAACGTGACCAGGTCATTGGGAAAACGGCCTTTTACAGAATCGACTGGGTTGGCCGGATGGCCGTTTATTATCTTGCCATTTCAGAAACTGCCAATTGGCAAAAAGGATATGGCAGCGAAGTCACTCGGTTGATGATTGAATATGCCTTCAATACCCTGAATCTTAACCGGATTCAACTGCACGTATTCAAAGATAATGGAGCTGCCGTGAAGGTGTATAAAAATGCGGGATTTGTTATTGAGGGAACTCTCCGGGAGGCTATGTATCACAAGGGGGGATATTGCGACTTTTATGTCATGGGTCTTTTGCGAAAAGATTACTTCAGCAGAAAAAAAACTAAAACGGAAACATGAGTCGACGGCATATCTTTTTCAAGCTCTCCGCCGATGCGGGATCATTTTTCCATGTGGAGGCCTTTGCCGAGCTGGAATTAAAAAGATATCTGGATGATCTGCGCCCGGTTGTCAACGTTTTTGAATTACTCAAAATTCCGGATATCGCCCGCTTAATTGACCGTGACGTTAAACTTCAACACCTGATAACTACTGCTCTTCCCGCCGTTGATTATCACGGATATGTCGCTGCCGTTTCGGAAGACGTTCCGGTGGAACCATTTTTTCGTGCCCTGAATTTTATTGATGAAATCTTTGTGTTTCAGCGATCACATCTTCCGCGGGATGCGTTTGTCAGTATGTTAATCGGTAAAGGTTTGCTCCACCGTTATGAGGTATATAACTGGCATATTTTTCATGGTAAAAGTATGTCCTATTATCTCAGAATTTTACAATCAAGAAGACCGCATCTCCGAAACACAGAAGCTATCGAAAGATTAATAAAAAATCTGGATAGGGAGTTCCCGGTTGGCGAGAATGATCCCGACAGCTGGGAACCGGAGTCTCATTTTACTACAGATGGCTTCTTCTCTTTAGCATCTTTCCGACCTCAGAAAGCACTGGTCAACTGGCTGACCGCTGGCGGGAGATCGCTTATTGACCTGTCACCCGGAGGAGGCAACATACTTCAATATGCCTCGATGCGTGGAATTTCCGCCCTGGGAATAGCAACCGACGCATTACAGGCTTTCCTGTGCAATTCAAAATCTTATTTCTTTGAAATACCGCTTCATTTAATTTCAGAAGCAATTCAAAAGCTTTCAGAGCGTCTGATGCAATTGAGCGATTCACGGATTAGAAATCAGATTGATCTTTTCTTGGTCGATCTGGACAAGGAATATCTTCTTTACCGAACAAAGCAGATACTGGGTACAAAATATTTATCCCCCAAAAAACACACCGGTGATAAAGATCTGTTTTTAATGAGCCGGTTTTTAATCGATAAAAACTTTATCACCCATAACCGGGATCTCAACCAGTTTCTTTTATTTGCACTCGTAAGAACGGTCATCCAATCCCGTTCCGCTAAAAATCTGCACCATTTTATCAACGCATATAAAGCGAATGCACAGGAAATTTATCTAGATCTTTTTACTATAAACCGGTTTACCCACCTTTTCGGTATGAAGCCTGAAAAAACTATAGCCATATTAAATGATCCGTTTAATTTTAAAGCCTTTCTCACTGCCGGAAAAATATACGGCCTCAATATACAGTTGATTCCCTGCAGAAAGCACTTTCCTGATGCCCATTATACATGGTTACGGGAACAATTTGATCCCGTTAAAACCCACCAGCTGCAAAAAACAGGTAAAGTAAAAGATGCATCCGACTTCGGATTCTACACGCGGGAGAAACTTGATTTTCTCAAATCCTTCCTCAAACCTGACGAATTCCTTCCATATCTGAATAACTGCCGGCAAACCTACCGTCTCCTGGCCGAGATACAAACTAATCAGAAGCTGATACAGCGCATAACGATTACAACCGCAAGCTCGGTATTTCATATAAATGACAAGCCACATACAATCTCTTACGCGCGGGTGATCGAAGAAATGCTGCAACACAATTTTCCTCAAATTAAAGCTTCCATCGTTAAACACATCACCTATCCAATCGCTGCCCAAAAGGATTGTCACTATGAAATCCTTTTACTTGAAATACATTAAATCAGCACATCTGTGTGATTGTTTCATCCCTGCCATGACATAAAATCCTTAACCGCCAGTCAGGCATACTATTTGCCTTTTCACAGGTAAATAGTACTTAGGGGAACATGGCCCGGCAATTAATTATACTGTGTTTAATTTTCACGAATCTCGGTGCACAGACAGACACTTTACTGAATGACTATACCAATGATCTGATCGATGAAGAATTATTCCCCCCGCGTAATACCAGTGATAACCAAAAGCCTATTGATATCAATCAGGCAGCAGCGGAGGAATTAAAAAAAATACCGCATCTCTCCGCAAAGCAGATACAGAGAATACAGAGTGAGCGGCCCTTTAAAAAATTTTCAGATCTTGGCGCAACGATCGGATCTGATACATTAAAAATGATCCGGCCGTATATTGACTTGACCAAGGTCGGTTCGCCTTATGAGGGTTATGTTGTCTCACGAATCGCAGGTGTTTTCCAAAAAAACAAAGGAACTATATCACACGCCTATCCCGGCTCGCCATTAGACATTTACCACCGGATGGAATTCCACTATAATTCATGGCTATCGGCCGGATTACTTGCTCAAAAAGATGCCGGAGAATCCGATCCTGTAGATCATATTGCCGGATATATAAATTTGAGATTTTTCAATAACCGCATACATGTAATTCTGGGTAATTTTCATGCCTCCGCCGGAACCGGACTTATCCTCTCCCCCCCTTACGGCATGGAATCCAAAACCCTGACTATCAGAATACCTTCAGGTGCTATTTCAAACCTCCAGAAATTCTTATCCACCCATGAATCTTTCGGCTTTAACGGTATAGGTCTTGCCGCCGAAGTATTAAATACGTCGGCGGTTTTATTTTTTTCGTCAAAGAACCTTGATCCCTTACTGGATCCTTCCAGCGGATTAATTTATGGTTTTAGTGAAACCGGCCTGCATCGGACCGGGACTGAACGACAGGGGCGGGGTAGGCTGCATGAATCCTCGATCGGCGGCATAATGTCATTCAAAATATGTTCGGTTCCAAATATAGAAACGGGTTTATCTCTGCTCCGAACGATCTATCAGCCGCAGATTACATACAATGTTGAATCACGCAGTGAATCAATGATCCGGCGTAATTTTTATCATTTTTCGGGAAATCAGATTGATAATTATGCGCTTTTTGCCCGGATAGCCTCCGGCCAATTTTATATTACAGGAGAAACTGCCATCAGCCGGCCCGGAAAGTATGCCCATCAGATAACCGGCGGCCTGATAAGGGGGAAAACACGCATTGCTCTTGCATATCGGGAACTGAGTCCCGAATTTTACGCCCCTTTTGGCCGTACACCGGGCAATTTATCAGGCTTTGCTGCAAACCATCGTGCTCTGAGAATCCTTCTATCTACTAAATTGACAGGTCACTTTGCGCTTAACGCTGTTTGGACACTGGAGAAAGATCTGTACCGTTCGACGGGTCTGCAGTTTCCCGGTCATTATCGGCATCTTTTGCTTCAAATGCGCATACGTATTCATCCTGGTACAATATTCATTATAAGATATCAGCATAATCGTAATCTGAATACCCCGGGGAGACAAAAACTGCGTTTAAATCTGGAAAATAAAATTAGCGGTGATTTAAAATTGCGATCCCGGCTTGAGCTGAGTACTGATCAGAACTGGCAGGGACGGCTGGGTGCAGCAATGTTTCAGGATATTCAATGGCAGTTCTTACCATTTATGCTGCTTATTACCCGGATGACATTTTTTCACACCTGGAATTATAATCTGCGGCTTTATGAATTTGAAAATGATGTTCCCGGTGTACTCAGGACAGTTGCCAATTACGGCAGTGGAAACAAATGGTACCTTATTGTGCAAATCGATCTATCGGAAAAATTATCCATCTGGATGAAAATCAGACAATATATTATGGATGATGTTCCATCAATCGGGAGTGGGAATGATCTGATTTATGGAAACAGTAAGACAGATTTCCGCTTCCAATTCCGCTATCTGTTTTAGATATTTCCATAAAGTTTATTTATATTTCACCCTTCACAGATATTATTGGATGTGCACCAAAATTATGCGGGGTGCTTTCCTGATTATTTTTGATACACCAATATAAGCAGAAGATCTGCTGCTTTTCTGCAATATATCACCCATCCATTAAACCAAATATGTGAGGTAGGTTATGCGGTTTTCCAAATACATCCTTTTGTTTCTGGCGTTTGCATTTACCTGTTCGGCGAATGCTCAAAAATCTTCCAACCCGATTGATACCTTTACCTTGAAAATGCAAAAATATCCGGGTTTTTATACATTTTACTGGGATGCAAAGGAAGGAAAGATCTGGTTGGAAGTTGACCGATGGGAAGAGGAGTTTTTGTATGTCAACGCTTTGCGGCAAGGCGTTGGTTCGAATGATATCGGTCTTGACCGCGGGCAGTTGGGTAATTCACGGATTGTATATTTCAAACGATCCGGCCCACGGGTGATGCTGATCCAGCCAAACTACCGGTACCGTGCTAATTCAAGTGAGCCGGAAGAACGCCTTGCTGTTCAGCAATCGTTTGCCTCCTCCGTACTTGGGGGTTTTGTCATTAAAGCGGAAAGCGGTGAACGCGTCTTATTCGATTTCACTGATTTCTTACTGAATGATGTTCATAACATCACCGGCAGGCTGATTGAAATGAAAGAGGGTGACTTTACTGCCGATCCTGCACGATCAGCCGTTTCATTGACAGCTACAAAAAACTTTCCCTTAAACAGTGAATTTGAAGTATTGTTAACTTTTTCGGCAAAGAATCCCGGCAGAAAAGTCAGACAGGTTACACCGACGCCATCCGTTATCAGTTTAAATCAGCATCATTCGTTTATCCGGCTGCCCGATGACGGGTACGAAATGCGTCGGTTCAATCCGCGAGCCGGATACTTCGGAATTGAGTTCAGCGATTTCGCCACGGCATTCAATCAAACCCATATCAAACGTTATATTGCACGTCACCGCTTGATCAAAAAAGAACCCGGTGCTATGCTCAGCGAAGCAGTTGAACCAATTGTTTATTATGTTGACCGCGGGGCCCCTGAACCAATCCGGACAGCATTAATCGAGGGTGCCCGCTGGTGGAATGAGGCTTTTGAATCCGCCGGCTTTAAAAATGCATTCAGGGTGGAAATTCTACCCGAAGGTGCTGATCCTCTGGATATCCGGTATAATGTCATCCAGTGGGTACATCGTTCTACCCGGGGCTGGTCATATGGCGATGCGGTCATTGATCCCCGTACTGGTGAAATCATCAAGGGGCATATTTCTATTGGCTCTCTGCGCGTCCGTCAGGATTATCTGATCGCGGAGGGATTGCTCGCACCTTATTCCGATAAAAACGCATCGACGGCTGATCTGGAATCTTTCGCACTGGCACGTCTACGGCAGCTCTCTGCGCATGAAGTCGGGCATACGCTGGGATTGATGCACAACTATGCCGCGAGTTCAAAAAACCGCGCTTCCGTTATGGATTATCCTCATCCTCTCATCCTGCTGGATAAATCCGGAAAACCCGATCTTTCGTCTGCCTATACCAATGCTATCGGGATCTGGGATAAAATTGCCATCGAATATGGCTATCGTCAGTTTTCACCCCATGAGAATGCGGATTCTGCCCTTATGACAATTCTCCAGAAAGTGGACTCACTTCAACTGGTATTCCTATCCGACGCCGATGCCCGGCCTCAATCCAGTGCGCATCCCGACGCTCACCTTTGGGATAACGGAAATAACCCTGTGGATGAATTAAAGCGTATAATCGATCTTCGTGCGGTGGCGCTGAAACAACTATCAGAAAAATCAGTCCGCCAGGATGAGCCGCTGGCAACTCTCGAAGAAAGACTGGTTCCCATGTATTTACTCCATCGATATCAGGTTGAAGCAGCTGCCAAGATCCTGGGGGGTCTTTCATACACCTATGCTTTACGAGGAGATTTTAGCGAAGAAACAGCTTTTTTAGATCCTTCATTCCAGCGTTCAGCGCTGCGCACAATGCTTGAAACCATTCAACCTGATTTTCTGCAAATCCCGGATAATGTTCTGGCGATCATGCCTCCAAGGCCACCGGGTTTTCCCAGGGGAAGGGAATTATTTGCCAGCCGGACAGGGATCACATTTGATCCGCTTTACGCAGCGGAAACATCTGCTGCCCATACGATCAGTCTGATGCTGAACCCGCAACGGGCTGCGCGATTGATTGAATATCATGCCCGCGATTATGAAAATCCTTCCCTCGAAGAGGTTATTTCAACCATTCTTTCCCGGTCCTGGTATCAGCTGCCTTCAATCGGAGCCACTGCCGTATATCAACAAATTGTGAATCAGCTTGTTTTGAATCAATTATTCAGTTTAGCCGTATATTCTGAAACCAATCCAATAGTACACGCCACAGCTTATGATCAAATTCAAAAACTGAAAGGGTATATTGAAGAACAACAGGAAGATGTTGAAGAAGAAAACTGGCGGGTATTTTATCATTATAGCTTGTTCCAGATCGAACGTTTCAATCGTGAACCGGATGAGTACGAGATCCCCCGATTAGAGACGATGCCTGATGGTCCGCCAATTGGCAGCGAGTGTGCCACTTATTTACTGAACTCCTTTTAGAAAAAATGTATTCGACATCTTTTTTATTGAAAATCAGTTAAATTAGCTTTACCTATGGATTGTACAATTTGTTAATTAACTGCCATGATACCGGGATATTAAAAATTTATGTCGAAATTCCCTCTTGTACTGACGTTCATTCTCTTATTGAATGCAATCCTTCCTGCAACCGATATAGTTGTCAAAGGGCGGGTAAAGCATGCCAACACCTATGCTCCAATTCCAGAGGTCAATATATATCTTGCCTCGACCGGGTTCGGCACGACCAGTGGGGATGACGGCTATTTCACCTTAAAGATTACTGATCCGGAAGAAGGTATGAAGGTTATATTTGAGCATGTGGCCTTTGATACACTGATCATGCCTGTTATTGATGTAATCGATAATGACGTTTTTTATTTGCAGCCCAGAATTATCCAGATGCCGGAAATTACCGTAGAGGCCGATAAAGGAATTCCTGATATCATTAAAGATCTCCCACTGGCTGTTTCCGTGGTCCAGGCAAAACAATTCGAGATCCAGGGATATACTGACGCCGGGGATTTGCTGAAAACCGAACAAAGCGTACAAATCGATGAACAATTGACCGGTGAAAAGAAAATCTCAATTCGTGCCGGGAATCCTGAAGATGTGGTGATTATGTATGATGGCATCAAAATGAATGATATTTATGACAATACATTCGACCTTTCTCTGATCAATCTCGAAGATATCAAGCAGGTGGAAATTATCAAGGGAAGTAATACGGCACTGTACGGTCCGGATGCTTTTTCCGGTGTAGTCAATTTTATACCGAAATCTTACCGCAACTATTATATAAGGGCCTCACAGCGGTTTGGAACTTACAATTCCGGCGACTGGAATATTCAGCTAAATCATAATTGCCAGAATCAATTCAATATCTCTTATAATTACAAACAAGGTGCTTCGAAAAAGAAGTATGTGGACCAACCTGATAATATTGAATACCTTGAGAATAAATTATTTTATCACTCCGGCAGTATGGTACATTTATTCAGGGACCGTAATGGTGAGCTCACTGCCAATCAGCTGAGTGCTAATTATATCAACTCAAAAACCAATTACAATGACCAGCGCTACGATGAATCCCTGAACAATCAGCAACAAATGGGGTCATTGCGCTATCAGGGTGATATCGGATTTTTAACTGAATTAAATCTTGTTGCTGCACTTCAGACATTAAAAAAATCGGAGCAACTTAATTCAATTGAGAATCTGATATACCGGGATTTTGATAATTCCAGGCAAAATCTGCACGTTGAAAAAACGTTGCGGGTTTCGCCGTTCACCTGGCTGGTGGCCTATCAATTTGAAAATGCAAAAATGATATTCAGTGATATGCGTGATCCGGCGGTTCCGGTTGGGATTGAATCGGCGATTTTCCGTGCCCGGAAGCACGGTTTTGTCTCAATCCTGAAATTGCATACACCCACCGGTTCAGATGTTTTCCAGGTGGCGGATCTTGATTTCAGCTATCGCTACGATCTGGTTGACAATGAACCTGAGGATCTGAAATACCGCGGACCAGGCGAGGAATTTAATCCAATCAAATCCACCCGTTGGGATCGATCCACCCTGAAATTTGCGGCTAATCTTGCCGGACTTCATCGGCTTTACCGGTTTACCGGATATTTCAACTACGGAACAAATATTAAATTTCCTACACTCTATCAGCAGCTGAGTATTCCACGGGTATTCGATCCTGACTCTCCCGGTAATTTTGCCGCGTTAAATCCGGAACAAAACCGGGGTCTGGATATCGGAATTGATATTTTGCGTGAAACCGACCGCACCACATCTCTGTTTGGCTGGCAAATCCAGGCAAATTACTTTATGAATTTCTATGAGAACAAGTTTCGCATGTACCAGATACCAGGCCTGCCGATCACCTTTTATGATAATGTGACAACTGCCGATATTAAGGGCTTCGAAGGCCGTCTTACCGGATATTTTTTTATGAAAAAATTAGCCGTCGAATTCGGCCTGTCCGATTATTCCATCTCTGATAAATCATCCTTCCCGTTCAAATATGACAATAAATTGATAGCAAATTTGTATATCGATCATGCAGGATTTTCGTTCCAGGTTCACTGGTTTAAAGAGGGGGAGCAGATTGCATTGATTCGTGACCGAAGCGGGGATTTTGTGGGACTTGAACTGCCCGGGTATCAAAATTTTGATATTCATCTTAGCAAGATTGTTGAGTTGTATGGTTTTAAACTGCTGGCTAATTTTTCTGCCCGAAATGTCCTTGATGATGATACCGAACTTGAGGGCATTGCCATCCGTGACCGGCGATTTTATCTGACGTTTGGTCTGGAATATTAGTATGGGATAATTATGAAGCGTATTATTTTTATCGTACTTTTAACCGTTACTTTTTTAACCAAGTGCACCAATAATCCTTTTTTCGGTGATGATGATACCGCCAAAGATAAACATTTCGTTTCCGGAGTTGTCAGTCTGTCTGACGGTGCCTCTCCCGGAAATGCCTATGTCTGGGCCCAGGATCTTGGTATTTCATCCCGTTGTAACAGTCAGGGTGAATTTTCGCTCCAGATTCCCAGAACACAGGAGTATGAAGGTTTGAACGGTGCCTATACGGTTTTTTTCTATGTCGGCAATTACCGCTATCAAACAGCGAGCGTACTCATACGGAACGGTCAGTTTGAATATGGTCAACGAAACATCACTTCTGAAGGAAGATTTGACCGGACTATAATTTTGAACAAACTCCTCGATATTAAAAGTTCGATCCGCCCGGATACGCTTTCAGCTGCTACCAACTTCGGTTTTACGCTGATTCTGGAAATGGTTAATATCGACAGTTTTGTTCCGATCATCACCCAGGTAGATCGAGACCAGATTATGAGAGGGTATTTTATACGATCATTGATACCGAATTCACCCGCCAGACTGCTTTATACGACCGGAACCAAACCGGGGGGCTATACCATTGATTCCCTTACCATATGGGAGACCGCCGGCAGGTTACCCGACGGTTCTTTCGAATCCGGTTCTTATGAAATGATTCCCTATATCAGGGTAATTCAACAGGGACTGCCGGATGAGCTTCTGCTGAGCCTTGGAGAGGAAGTTAATGAATATGCGCTTGATTATCTGCATGTGCCTTATAGCAGAACCCATGCCCGGTTTGTGATTGAATGACAATTTTGTCATCTTAGTACACAGTCCTTTTTCTAAGTCACACCAAGATATTCCGTTCATCAGACTAAGTTTCGATTCCATAATATAAAATCAATTTTAAATTTCCCCTCATATTTATTAGATTCTAGTTTTTGTATGTTCAATATTTAGCAGGAGGTTGATAAAAATGCTTATACGGAACCAGCTTCAACTGTTCATTGTAATGCCGATAATTCTTCTGGCACAGGAAAAAACCGACTGGGAGGGGAGCTATCCTGACGGATGCACCTCGATAACGGTAGGCAATAAGGCGATGGTTGATGGGTCGGTGGTTACTTCTCATACCTGCGATAGTCACAGAACAAGAAGCTGGCTTGATATACAGCCGGCTTTGGACCATCCGTCTGGCACCCAGACAACATTGGTAAAACGTATACCATACGATTCACTGGCCATGCCAACCTATACCTATATACCAACAGGTGAAATCCCGCAGGTTGCCCGTACATACGGATTTATTAATACCGCTTATCCGTGCATGAACGAACACCAGCTTGCAATTGGTGAATCGACATTCGGAGGTCGTGAGACCCTGCATTCTGATAAAGGATTGATCGACTGTCAGCAACTGGTACGTCTGATGCTGGAACGATGTAAGACCGCGCGTGAAGCGATCAAAATGGCAGGAGAACTAACCACCAAATATGGCTGGAATGATGAAGGAGAATGCCTGACAATCGCGGATACCCGTGAAGTATGGCATTTTGAGATTGTCGGACCCGGAAAAGGAAATATCGGAGCCATCTGGGTTGCCCAGCGGGTACCGGATGATCATATTGGTGTAAACGCCAATGCCAGCCGCATCAGACAGATCGAACTTGATAAACCGGACTATTTTATGGCTTCTGAGAATGTTTTTTCAGTAGCACAGGACAGCGGCTGGTGGAATCCTCAAGCAGGTGCTTTTGAATTCTGCTATGCATATGCACCGGAAGGCAGAACCTCACTTGCTGCACGCAGAAGGGAATGGCGGGTTCTTTCCCTGGCCGCACCATCCCTTAATCTCGATGCATATGCTGAAAATTTCCCTTTTTCTGTTAGGCCGGATTCTCTAATTACTCTGGAAATTCTGGTTACCATGTTTCAGGACTATTTTGAAGGTACGCCATATAATTTTGTCAAAGATCTTACCTGGGTCAATGACGAGGGAACAACAGAGATTTCCCCTCTGGCCAATCCGTTTATGCCTTATGATATGAACAAATTGTTCCGGATAAACGGGGGATGGGGATGGCGCGGTGAACGGACGATCGCACGCTGGTATACCATGTATGCCACAATCACCCAATCACGTGACTGGCTTCCCGATCCGGTCGGAGGTCTCGTATGGCTGGCTTTTGATAATGTGGCAACCTCGATTTATGTTCCACTTTACTGCGGTATTACTGACGTAGCCCTATCCTTCAAAACCCCCGGAAGATCGAACGGTTTCACCCTGGAATCCGCCTGGTGGGCGTTTAACCGCCTGGGCACTCTGGCTGCGCAGCGTTGGGGGGATATGCGCAGGGATGTCAGCGCTGTCTGGCAACCCTTGCAACAAGAACTCTTCGTTGCTCAGACCAGATTCGAAAAACAGGCGTTGGAGCTATATAAGAACGATCCGGAAAAAGCCCGGTCATTTCTGACTGATTACAGTATTAAATGGGGAAACAAAGTCGTGGAACGTGCGTGGCAGCTTGGCGATGAACTCTGGACCCGTTACGACGAGAAATTTTAACAACCTGATGCCCGGAACAGTCTATCTCTGACTTGGTATACTACCTGGCGGCCGCGGCGTTTTGAACAGAATAACACTTTATTCTGGCTTTGAGGGAAAAAGAGCAATTGATTAACAGTGGTTATAATTTCGTTTACCCATTCTATGCGTGATAATTTTATCCCTGGCAATGGGGGTGGCCCGATTTGAGGTTGAAACAGCCTGGAGATCCGCCTCAAATGTCAGCTGAGGAGAAGACGCCAGATCTGGGCCACAAAGAAACAGATAGTCAGCCCCATCAGGATCGGCAGGAAAGTGGAGACCAGCGTCCATCTCAGACTTCCCGTCTCCTTATAAATGGTATAAATTGTTGTTGAACAGGGATTATGAACCAGGCTGAAGAGCATTAAATTTATCGCGGTTAACGTTGTCCACCCTCCAGCTTGGAATACTTGCATATAGGCCTGATGATTTTGGAGTTCAAACATAACACCGGCCCCTTCTCCAATACCGGCAATTTTTGCACTCAAGACTGTCAGCATCAGAATTGTTGGTATTACAATTTCATTCGCGGGAATAGCGATAATATAAGCAAGGAATATCACGCCATTTAAGCCGAAGATGAAGGCAACCGGATCTATTGTATTGATGAATTGCTCGGCAATTGAACTATCACCAATTTTCAAATTCGAGACCAGCCAGATAAGTGCGCCCGAAGGCACGGCGAAAATTATTGCGCGCCACAAAACAAAAATAGTTCTATCCACCAGTGAGGTATAGAGGGTTTGTAAAATTCGCGGCGGCCGGTATGGGGGCAATTCGAGACTGAAAGTACTGGCTTCACCTTTCAGAACTGTCCGTGATAAAAACCAGGAAGTCATAAATGTTAAGGCGACACCGAGCATTGCAATTGCGACAACAGACCCAGCCGCAATAAAACTGGCCAGAGTACTTGAGACCAGAGAACCGATGAATAATGTCGCAATTAATATCTGGGTTGGCCAGCGACCGTTACATAAAGAGAAGTTATTGGTAATTATTGCAATTAGTCTTTCCCGTGGACTGTCAATAATTCTGGTGGCAACAACTCCGGCCGCGTTACATCCGTATCCCATTGCCATGGTAAGGGCCTGCTTTCCATGCGCACCAGCTTTACGAAACAATTTATCCATATTGAACGCAACGCGCGGCAAATATCCAAAGTCCTCAAGCAGGGTAAAAATCGGAAAAAATATAGCCATTGGAGGCAGCATCACGCTTATCACCCAGGCCATGGCCAGATACATCCCATCAATCAATATACCGCTCAGCCACCATGGAAAACCGATATTGTCGGTAAATCCTTTAAGTAACGGATGCAACTTATCGATTAACAGTTCAGCCAAAAGCGCTGATGGTATATTGGCACCTGAGATTGTCGTCCAGAATACGGCCATTAAGAGCAAAAACATGGTTGGGAAACCGGTCCATCGGCTGGTTAGAATTTTGTCGAGGGTGGTATCCCAATTGAATTTTGCCTTTTTCTGCTGATGGGTAACCGATGCATCGGAAATTTGAGCCGCATCCCGGTAAATTGACTCCAGTAAAGCATCATGAAAATTTTCACCCAATTCCCAGCGCAATTTGTCAGCTGTGGCAATAATATCCCTGATTTTGTCATCCTGCTTTGTCATGGCTGTTCCGGAAGATTGGATACCCTGTTAGGCATACGTTCATTTTGATTGATCAAGCTATTTATTTCCCCTGTTTCAACCGCTTCGATGATTCTCGGATCACCTTCGAGAAGACGAAGGGCAAGCCAGCGCGTATTGGTCAAACCGCTGAATTTTATTTCAATCTTATTGACCAACGTATCTATAGCTGATTTTAACTGAGACGATCCACTTTCAATCCGATGTGGTTTACAATGGTACCTGCCATTAGCGACGTCATCAATAGACTGCAGTAATTCCGACATCCCTTGTCCCTGCCGGGCACTGGCCGGGATAACCGGTACACCCAGATCCTTTGAGAGTTTTCGCACATTAATATCGATCTGATGTCGCCTTGCTTCATCCATCAAGTTTAAACAAATAACGGCCCGATCAGTAATTTCCAGAATTTGTAAAGTAAGATTCAGATTCCGTTCTAATCGTGTCGCGTCCATCACGATCAATGTTACATCTGGTTTACCGAACAAAATGAAATTACGCGCAACCTCTTCATCAGCACTCATGGAAAGCAGTGAATAGGTGCCCGGCAAATCGACAATTTTATATTTTCTATCGTTATAATCAAAACCGCCTTCGGCGCGCACAACAGTTTTTCCCGGCCAGTTTCCGGTATGTTGGCGTAATCCAGTAAGTGCATTGAAAACAGTACTTTTGCCGACGTTGGGGTTACCGGCAAGCGCCAGCACAAAATCCCAGGATTCCATATCGACACCCAGTTTTTTCAGATTACCGGTATGATGAACCGGACAGGTGTCACAAGCGTTGGCCATTTATGCAACCTCCTTCATTTTTCTGACATAGATGTATTGGGCCTGATCCTTTCGCAGGGCAATCAGCGCCCCGCGGATTCTATAGGCCCGAGGATCCCGTCCGAGGCTTTCGATCTCTGGGATTACAATGGTGCCCGGAATTACCCCCAGGTCCATTAAACGTCTCCGCTGATGACCGCGACATCCTCTTGCTAGCCCGACAATTTCGGCTTCTTCGCCAACTTTTAATTGATCGAGTGAATCGTGACTGCCCTCAACAAATGTTTTAGGTGGCATTTTCCTTACAGAAATGTTTTGGATTAACCTGAGCGGCAGATCGACCATCCTGCCCTCTATCTGTAATATGAAGCCCGCTGGAGAATCACCGGTTTTAACCAATTGCGTCCCCGGATGAATTCCGCTCCCCAGAATATCTGCATATATTTCTTCTGGCTCATCTTCGATATGGACAACTTCCGCAGCAACATGCTCATTCAGTTGGTGCAAAGGTATACCTCTCTTGGGAGGCAAATGACCGCTGGCTGAGGGAATGGGATCACCATGTGGATCGTATCTTGGATTTCCCAAAAGCTGGCTGATCTCTTCGGCTTGCTCGCTGCTGACTTGATGCTCTTGAATGTCAGCCTCTGCGTGCCAGCTTGTTTCCGGTAGACCGGTTTGCTCTGCCAGATATTGCTCCCATAAACGATGGATACGGATCATTCGCAGGGCGTACATGCGCCCGTCGGAAGTTAATATAAAACCGGATTTCTCAAATTTGACCTGTCCGGTTGCTTCAAGTTGTTTTAAAATTCGGGTTGCTTTTACCACTGAAATTGACAGGTAATCCGCCAGACTTTTATAGGTGCAGGGTATTTGATTGCGTTCGCATTCATACAAATGTTTTAACGCATCCTCGACCAGGATGCGGATTTTACCCTGACGTATTTTCTGATAACGAGCCATTAGGCCCAGACGGGGCCAGAAAATAATCAGCAACAAAAATATTATAACCAGACCCCACACCAGAGCGGTTAATGGATTATACATGCTTCTGCCTGTGTATTAAAGTACATCTTATTATTTTATGGCATCATTTACGAGTGATACACGGATTTTTTCTGCCAGATGGTCAGATACAGCCAGGAAATTCTGTGTATTATTCTGTATGAGATAGGACTCGCCTCCGGGTCCGATTTGCGAAATTTTCCAGGTGGTACCGGGTAAAAATCCGTTTATATGACAAAAATCCCCTTCCCCGCCGCGCATCGGTACTTTTACTACTTTAAACCGAACATTTATCTCCATATCCGTTAGTGTATATTCCTTTTCCGCCCCACGGGCAGGTGGTATTATCGATCCATGCGGATCCGTCCGGGGATGTCCGAGAAAATCGTCGATCTTCATGATCAACCGATCTGACATTGCCAGATCAAGACGGTCGGCTTCTTCATGCAGTAAATATTCATCCATTTTTAACACATGCCTCAGGAACGATTCGATCAAGCGATGTTTGCGAATCAGGTTTTCTGCTTCCTCCTTCCCGGCCTTCGTCAATCTTGCCCCGTTAATCCGGTCATATACAATATATTTTACCTGCTGCAATTGCCGGAACATTGTTAAAACGGTAGGAGGTTTAACTTTCAGTTCTGAAGCAATCTGCTTTATCCGGGCGCGACCATACCTGGCTTCCAGGTGCCAGATAATTTTCAGGTATTTGTACTGGCGATGTGTCAATTTCATTATTTAAGATAAAGCTAATTTAATATTATTAAATACTAATTTGCTAAAAATAATTCCTTAAGAATCCACTTCTGGCATTAATTTTGTTACTATTCAGTATATGAAAATAATAACCATCCCGCTACTATCTATATTAATCGTTCAGGGATCATGTGCATTTGAACGACTGGTCGTTGGTGCGGAACCGATTGGCCTCGGCAACAGCATTGTGGCCTACCCCTATTCTGCATATGCACTTTATTACAATCCGGCCAACCTGGTTTATCATAAAAACAGCAAAATCACTCTTAATTACCGCACATTTTACGGCATTTCCGAGCTGATCCAGGCGGATGTGAGCGGTATTCACTGGATCGCCGGAGTGCCTGTCGGCTGGGGATTGCATCATTACGGTAATGAGTTGTACCATGAAACTCAGGCACTTTTATCCTCCTCCTGGTCCTTCAGTAAAACAACTTCGATCGGAATTGGAGTATCTTTCTACGCACTTTCTATCACCGGTTACGGAGAATCGTATACCTGGGGAGTTCATATTTCTGTCACCACACAGATTGCGGATCGGTTGTATTGGGGGGCGATGATTAGCAATATTAACCAGCCAACTATCGGAGAATCGCGAGAAGCCCTGCCCCAGAGTCTGGATATCGGTATCTGCTATTCAATTGATCAGGATTTGTTTCTCACAACCGATATTTACAAAGAGACCAGATTCAAGCCTGATTTTCGGGCCGGAATCGGATACCGGCTTAATTCCATCATTGCAGTAAGAGGCGGTATAGAAGACAAAGTTGAAACTTTTACTATGGGATTTGGCCTAAAATTGACTAAATTTAACTTCGATTATGCGATCATGGTACATCCTGAACTAAATGCATCGCATGCCATATCAGTGCTGGTTGATCTATGATAAAATATATAATATCACCAATATTTTTATGTGTTTTTATCGTTCTCGCGCAGGATCCGGTGGATCTACAGATACGCAAGAACCGTTCTGCGTTAGATAAAGTGAAAAGTGAAATAGCATCCTTAACGACAGAAATCAAGCGTGCTGATATAAAATCAAGCTCGGCGCTGGATCAGATAAAATCGATTGACCGTGAACTCTCCTTGATAGGAAAAGCAAAACGATTGCTTAATAATGAGACAAACTTACTTAACATTAAAATTGAAGACATTCATCAAAAAATGGAAATCCTTCAGAGCAAATTATCCCGCATGCGCGAGCAGTATCAGCACCGAGTAGTTCATCTCTATAAAAAGGGCACCATCAACGATCTGTTTCTTTTGCTCGAATCGGGATCGATAAACCAATCCCTGGTGAGGCTAAAATATTACAAATTCTTTGCCGATCAGGAAAAGCGATTGATTAATTCGCTAAAGTATGACCTGGAACAAATCAAGCTACTGGAAAACGAACTGGACTCACACCTGGTTGAATTGGAAGAATCACTCGGTGAAAAGAACAGGCAGGAGAAGATATATCTGTTCAAGAAGAAGGAGAAAAAAGTATTAATTGATCAATTACAATGGAATCGTAAAAATTTAGAGAATCAACTCTCTGCGGCTGAAACCGAATATCAAAAGTTATATCAAATAATTCTGGCACTGGAAAGACAAAGGCTTGACAGCAAAAGTACAGGTAAACCCGGCCGGTCGGTCGTACTCAATTCCAGGGAATTTAAAAAAAATAAAGGGAAGCTCCTATGGCCGGTTGAGGGGAAAATATTGCATGCTTATGGTAAGCAACGGAATCTTCAACTGAAGACGACTATCAACAACACCGGAATTGACATCAAGGCTAACCTGGGCACAAAGGTACAGGCCGTGTTTACCGGAATCGTTACCATGATCACCTATCTTTCAGGTTATGGTAATACAATTATAATTGATCATGGGGAGGGATATTATTCGGTATACTCACATCTTGAAGATGTACTGGTTGAGTCGGATCAGCTGGTTGAAACAGGGGAAATAATCGGACTGGTTGGAGATTCCGGTTCACTGGAAGGTACAAAACTGCATTTCGCTTTATTCTCAAATCAACAGACCGAAAATCCACAAAACTGGCTGCGTTAACTCAGTATTTATACAGCGATTCCCGGGCTCCGGTCAAAAACGACGACGCCTGTCTTTGCGGATAAAATGCCGGCCGGTATGTTCACTACACGCCTCTACTGGAGCATTTTTCAGGATAAATAATTCGTCTACTGTTTCCGGACAGTAGGGACCTGCTCGCTTCTTAGTTTCCTTGCAGATTTCGATTTCCACCACATTTGGTGACATTTCAAATCTGGCGTAGGGAAAATCCAGCGAATCATATACCATTTGCATGAACTGTCCCCAGAATGGCAGAGCAGCGCGTGCTCCCGTCTCACCTGCTCCTAGTGACAGTTGCGGATCATCAAAACCAACCCAAACCCCGGTCGCCAGATGCGGTGTAAAACCAACAAACCACGCATCGGTATAGTCATTCGTGGTTCCGGTTTTACCTCCGGCCGCGACATTTAATTTATAATCCCTGCGAATCGCAAATCCTGTGCCGCCGTTTATCACCCCTTCCATCAAATTACGCATGATCTGCGCTGATTCTCTGCTCAACACCTCACGCCCCAGAGAACGCCCCTCATAGATAACGTTACCGGTTTTATCCTCGATCTTAAGAATCGATATGGGTTTAACGTGCACTCCATTATTGGCAAAAATTCCATATGCCGATACCAGTTCTAGAAGGTAAACTTCCGATGACCCAAGCGCCAGAGAAGGTACCGGCCTGATCCTGGTTGTAATTCCCATCCGTTTGGCGTAATCCGCTACCAGTTCAGGCCCGATTTCCTGAATCAATCTGATAGACACCAGATTTTTTGATCCCTTAAGTGCTTCTCTGAGCGACATCAATCCCGACACTGTATTGTCATAATTGTGCGGTGTCCAGCGGGTTCCGTCGGCATTTATAAGCACAAAAGGCTGATTCAGAAATTCATCGGAGGGATTATACCCGTTGTCAATGGCTGCCGTGTAGACAAAAGGTTTGAAGGCTGAACCGGGTTGGCGTGGAGCCTGTATCGCACGGTTATATTGATATTTATCAAAATCCCGTCCGCCGACCATCGCCATGATATAGCCGGTATGTGGATCCAGGCAAATAAATCCAATCTGGACGGTGGTCAATTCACGAAAAAGCGAATCCGATAACGGAGCACCGGTTGAGGTGTTTAATCTCGAAATGGACGGTTTGCTTCGGACACGATACTGAAAGCCTGGCATGACCGAATCGATCGCCATATCCATAAATTTCTGAATTCGTGTATCGAGTGTTGTATATACACGCAGACCGTCTTCGTAAACGTTGACATCCAGTGAATCCTGAAGTCGGTTTAATTGCTGGCGAACATATTCAGTAAAATAAGGTGCTATTTTACGAGATTCTGATGAGGGTCTGACCTCGAGGGGCAACCTGATCAGACTGTCATATTCAGCTTCAGTTAAATAGCCAAAATCGTTCATTGACCAGAGAACTATATTGCGCCGGGCTATGGCTCTTTCCGGATTACTTAAGGGATTATATAAAGATTGAAGAACGTGCTTCAGATTATGCTAAAGACCTCTTACGTAAGAAAAAAGTAAAAAAGGCAGATGTAAAAAGAGCGATAGATGCAGCACAAGGAAATCTTGAAAAGGCAGATAGGCTATTGGATGCGATGCCTGATTTATATGGACATGAGAAAAAGAGAGCTGTTGACTATGGAAAAGAACACCCTAAAGCAAAACCTGATGAAATAATCCGAGAAGCTAAAAAAGGCAGGATCCTTAAAACAGTTGTGTTAAGTATCGTTCCAAAAGTAGATGATGCTTTGAAAAAAGCCGAGAAAAAACTTTATATGAACAGAGAAGAGATTGCCTCAAAAGCCCTCGAAGATTGGCTTTTTGATAACGGCTTCTTACAATAATTATAGAATAGATGAGGTAAGGACTTGAAGAATAATAAACTTGATAATGCCATTGCTATAATTATCAAATGCACTCGAAGGGTAAAACGCCCGATAGATCT